>Ga0182738_1001832_pt1 | contig 25821 bp, 24 predicted proteins | sample eDN5th30CBELigMG_FD_128876 | JGI IMG/M metagenome (GOLD analysis project Ga0182738, IMG submission 128876) | Enriched Miracle-Growth compost microbial communities from Emeryville, California, USA - eDNA 5th pass 30_C BE-Lig MG (version 2)... ...
ATCTTCACCAAGGCCGCCGACGTGGGCGCCGACCTGGTGGGCAAGGTCGAAGCCGGGATCCCCGAAGACGACCCGCGGAACCCGGCGACCATCGCCGACAACGTGGGCGACAACGTCGGCGACTGCGCCGGGATGGCCGCGGACCTTTTCGAGTCCTACGGCGTCACGCTGGTCGCGTCGATCATCCTCGGTGTCTCCGCGTTCAGCTCCGGGCTCGGACTCGGTGCCGACGTGGCCGGTCGAGGGCTGGTGTTCCCCATCGCCATGATGGCGATCGGCATCGTCGCCTCGATCATCGGCATCTACGCCGTCAAGGCGCGTCCGGGCGAGTCCGACGGACTCAAGGTCATCAACCGTGGCGTCGGCGTCGCGCAGGTCCTGTCGATCATCGGCGCGGCCATCCTCGCGTTCGTCTACATCGGCAACCCCGCCGGCTCGAAGATCGGCCAGCCCGGCGCCCGCATGTTCGGTGCGGTCGTGCTCGGTGTGGTGCTCGGCTTCGTCGTCTCGAAGATCACCGCGTACTACACCTCCGAGCAGTACAAGCCCGTCAAGGACATCGCCACCTCGACCCGGACCGGCCCCGCCACCACGGTGCTCGAAGGCATCGCCGGGGGACTCGAGTCGTCGGTCTTCTCGCTCGTGGCGATCGCCGCGGCGATCGGCGGAGCCATCGCCCTGGGCGGCGGCAACTTCCAGTTCTCGACCTATCTGGTCGCTCTCGCCGGCATCGGCATGCTCGCCACGACCGGCATCATCGTCGCCGAGGACACCTTCGGTCCCGTCGCCGACAACGCCGCCGGGATCGCCGAGATGTCCGGCGACTTCGACGGTGAGGCCGAGCGGATCATGGTCGGCCTCGACGCGGTGGGCAACACCACCAAGGCCGTCACCAAGGGCTTCGCCATCGGCTCCGCGGTGATCGCCGCGGTCGCCCTGTTCGCCGCATTCGGCGAGACGATCCTCGACGAGATCTCCGACAAACTGGGCGGGTTCACCGGGGCGTTCCCGATCAACATCGCCGACCCCCGGGTGTTCATCGGCGCACTGATCGGTGGCTCGATCGCCTTCATGTTCTCGTCGCTGGCGATCCGTGCGGTGTCCCGGACCGCCGGCACCGTCGTCCAGGAGGTCCGCGGCCAGTTCGCCGACGGGCAGATCATGGCCGGCAAGCGCAAGGCCGACCACGGCCCGGTCATCGACATCTGCACCACCGCGGCGCTGCGCGAACTCGCCACCCCGGCGATCATCGCGGTGCTGATGCCGGCGGTCGTCGGTTTCGGCCTCGGTCCGCTGGCGCTCGGTGGGTTCCTCGCCGCGGCGATCATCACCGGGCTGTTGATGGCGAACTTCCTCAACAACGCCGGCGGCGCCTGGGACAACGCCAAGAAGTACATCGAGGACGGCAACGAGGGCGGTAAGGGGTCCGAAGCCCACAAGGCCGCCGTCGTGGGCGACACCGTCGGTGACCCGTTCAAGGACACCGCCGGCCCGGCGCTGAACCCGCTCATCAAGGTGATGAACCTGGTGGCGTTGCTGATCCTGCCCGCCGTGCTCAGCTTCAGCGACCTCGACAAGCTCGCCAACCTCCAGGATTCGATGGAGCCGGTCGGCATCGTGATCGCGATCATCGCGTTGGCCGTGGTCATCGGATTCCTCGTCTACTCCAAGCGCCAGGGTTCGGCCCTCGAGCTCACCGAGGTCGCCCAGACGGCCGCCGCCGCCGAGGTCGACGCCGAACAGGCTGCCGCAGTGCGGGCGGGCGACAAGAACGCCATTCTGCTCCAGGCGGTCGAGCTGTGGCTCGGTGATCTCGGGCACGAGGAGCACGACCTCAAGGAGCACCTCGTGAAGGTCCGCTCTTCACTGACCGGGTCGACGCCCTGACCCTTCGACCCGTCTCGTCGGGCGGCCGTGCCGGCACGGCCCTCGGATAGGATCGATCGATGCTCAGCTTCTTGTTGGCGCTCGGCCCGGACTTCCTGAAGCCGGAGTTCTGGTTCGACAAGGCCGGCGCCGCCGCCTTCTGGGTGGTCGTCGCGATCATCTTCGCGGAGTCCGGCCTGTTCTTCGGATTCTTCCTGCCCGGCGACTCACTGCTGTTCTTCACCGGGTTCCTCACCTCGCCTGCGGCGCTCGATTCCGCCACCTTCGGCGAGTTCGCGTCGCACCTGCCCTCGATCTGGGTGGTCCTGCCGGTCCTGTTCGTCGCGGCCGTCGCCGGCGACCAGGTCGGCTACGTGTTCGGGAACAAGGTCGGCGGCGCGCTCTTCAAGCGCGAGGACTCTCGGTTCTTCAAGCAGGAGTACCTCGTCAAGGCCCACGACTTCTTCGAGAAGCACGGACCCAAGTCGATCTTTCTCGCCCGCTTCGTCCCGATCGTGCGGACCTTCACCCCGATCGTCGCCGGCGCATCCGACATGCACTACGGCACGTTCGTGCGCTGGAACATCCTGGGCGGTTTCGTCTGGGCGGTCGGGGTGACCACCCTGGGCCACTTCCTCGGGCAGATCGGCTTCATCCGTGACAACATCGAATACGCCATCATCGTGCTGGTGCTGATCTCGATCTCGCCGATGATCATCGAGGTTCTCCGTCATCGGCGGGCAAGAGCCAGAGCGATCGACGCCGACGCCACCGCACAGACGTCCGCCGATCTGGTGTCCGGCGACGTCGACACCTGACCGGTCCCTGACGACCGGCGACCGGGTACCCTTGTCCGCCATGGCCGATTTCGCCTCCCCTGAATGGATCCAGGCCTTCGACGAAACGGTGCGCACCTCGGACGCGCTGCGTGCGTCGACCGCAGACATCTCCCTGGTCGTCCGCCAGGTCCTCAGCCACAGCACCGGCGATGACGTCGCGTGGCACATCGTCGTGGACCACGGGACGGTGCGAGTCCATCCCGGGCCGGGCGAGCACGCGGACGTCACCTTCACCTCCGACGACGAAACGGCACGCGCCATCGCCGCAGGCACCATCAGTGTCCAGACCGCGTTCATGGTCGGGCGGCTCCGCATCGGCGGTGACACCGCCCTGCTGATGGAGCACGCGGCCGCGTTCGACGGGCTCGCCGACGTGTTCGAACGACTTCGGTCGTCGACGACCTACTGAGTCGGTCTGCGGCGTGCGCGGCGCCGGTCACATGAGCCCCTGATCAGAGTCGCCGCGCCATGTTCGACAAGCTCAAGATCGTCCACCCCTCGCCGGCACTGCTCGCACTCGACGTGGCGATCGGCTCGGTGTTCGTCGCGCTCGGCGCCGCCTGGGTCGCCGTCGTCCGCGCACGGACCCACAATCGGGCCGCGGTGCTGCTGCACGCCGTGTTCGTCGCCTATCTCGTAGTGCTGGCCTGCGCGGTGTTTCTGCCCCTGCACGGGGTGCGCGCCGCGGCGGCATCGTTCCAGGGCACCGAGCCGTTGTCGCGCGCCTGGTACTGGGGATTGCAGGTCCACAGCCCGTTCGCAAGCGGCCACCTCGAGGGGCAGCGGGTGGCGAACGTCGTCATGATGATCCCGTTCGGTTTCGGCTTCGGCCTGCTGGCCCCCCGTTTCGGCGTGCGGCGGATCTTCGCGGCGTGTATGGCCTATGCGGTGTCTCTCGAGCTGATCCAGCTCGCCATTTCGCTCGCACTCGGGATCGTCTACCGCACCTTCGACATCAACGACGTCATCGACAACGCGTTCGGGGCGGGGATCGGGCTCGCCTGCTTCGTCGGCGTGGCGTACCTGGTGCGAGCCACCGGGTTCGGCGCCGACGCGCCCGACACCACGGTCAGGGGTGTCGTCGCCGACGCCGTCGCGCGCTACTTCGCCGGCCACACGAGGCGCGCCCGTCACGACGCCTCCCCGCCGGGTTCCGGGCCACCGGCGGATCCGGATGCCGATCGACGGTCGCGGCACCGCTGACGACGACGCGTCGCCGACGCGGAACCGGACGCGTGGGTTCAGATCAGGCCGAGCTCGGCGACCGCATCGCGTTCTTCGGCCAGCTCGGCGACCGAGGCGTCGATCCGGGTGCGGCTGAACTCGTTCAGCTCCAGTCCCTGCACGATCGACCACGCCCCGTTCGCCGCCGTGCAGGGGAACGACGCCAGCAGCCCCTCGGGAACACCGTAGGAGCCGTCGGAGACCACCGCCGCCGACACCCAGTCGCCCTCGGGCGTGCCGTTCACCCAGTCGCGCATGTGGTCGATCGCCGCGTTCGCGGCGCTGGCGGCCGACGAGGCGCCACGGGCTTCGATGATCGCTGCGCCGCGCTTCTGCACCGTGGGAATGAACGTGTCGTCGATCCACGCCACGTCGCCGACCACATCGGCGGCGATCTCACCGTTCACCTCGGCGTGGAACAGGTCCGGATACTGGGTGGCCGAGTGATTCCCCCAGATCGTCATTCTGGTGATCTCGCCGACCGGGACGCCCAGCTTGGCGGCGAGCTGCGCCTTGGCCCGGTTGTGGTCGAGGCGGGTCATCGCACTGAACGACGTGGCCGGCACACCCGGGGCGTTGCGCTGGGCGATCAACGCGTTCGTGTTGGCGGGGTTGCCCACGACGAGCACCTTCACGCCGTCTGCGGCGCCGGCGTCGAGGGCGCGCCCCTGCGCGGTGAAGATTGCGCCGTTCGCCTCGAGCAGATCCGCGCGTTCCATACCCTTGGTCCGCGGACGGGAGCCCACGAGGAAGACCAGGTCGGCACCGTCGAACGCCTCGTTCGCGTCGTCGGAGCGTGCGACGTCGGTGAGCAGCGGAAAGGCACAGTCGTCGAGCTCCATCGTCACGCCTTCGAGCGCCCCGAGCGCCGGAGTGATCTCGAGGAGCGACAGCTCGACCGGCACGTCCGGTCCGAGCACCGCACCGCTGGCAATGCGGAAGAGCAGGGCATAGCCGATGTTCCCGGCAGCTCCGGTGACGGCGATCTTCACGGCGTTGTCTGACACGTTCTGTGGTCTCCTCGCTCCCACGCCTCGTGGGTCTCGAACCGATGGTACCCACGGCTCGCCCGACGGCCCCAACGGACCGACCGGGCAGCAGGGAGCCCCGCCAACAGGCTGCGCGGACAGGCCACCTCTCTCTCTCGACTTACGATTGACAATCGCCAAGCCACGCTTGGAGAAGGTCCACTGTGCTCATCGGTCGGGCTCGCCCATCGGCTCGTCATCTAAGTTGCGCGGATGGACGATCCGACCTGGGAGGAGTTCCGTCGCACGACCGTCCGGTTGACGCTGCCCGATGGCACGCTCGACATCGCACCGTCACCCGTCGGCGAACGCGGCACCTTCCTGCCCGGTGCGACCGGCCCGATCCACATTCTCACCGCGCAGAATCCCATGGGCATCGCCGCTACCGACGACGCGAACGCGGCCGCGAACGAGCGACTCGCCGCCGAGCTGGCCACCATCGAAGGGCTCGGCGTGTGGCCGGCAACCGGCTACGGCGGTGGCCCGCTCGACGGCGACGGTACCTGGTCCGAACAGGGCTTCGCGATCGAAGGGCTCTCACGCGCCGCGGCGATCGCGCTGGCGATCCGCCATGAACAGCGGGCGATCTTCGCGTGGCACGACGAACCGGGCGGGTTCCGCCTCGTCGCCTGTGACGGCTCGGCCGACGAACCCCGCGGCTGGACCGCCGCGTTCACCCCCGCATCGTGAAGTCCGGACCGACCAGGCGACATCTCGGACCCTTCGCCGGCGATTCCGTCGCCGGGTCGACTCGGCAAGACTGAGAACGTGCGCTATTTCACCGCGGACCTGCACTTCGGGCACGCCAACATCATCCGCTACTGCGCGCGGCCCTTCGCCTCGGTCGCCGAAATGGACGAGACGCTCGTCGCGAACTGGAACGCGGTCGTCGCCGCCGACGACGAGGTGTGGGTGCTCGGCGACGTCGCGATGGGCCCGATCGACGAAGGGCTCGCCAAGGTCGGCCTGCTGCAGGGCCACAAGGTGCTGGTCGCCGGGAACCACGACCGTTGCTGGGCAGGCAATCTCCGACGACACGAAGAGTGGGTCCGGCGCTACCACGACGCCGGATTCGTCGAGATTCTCCAGGGCACGGTGGAGACCGAGGTCGACGGACAGCGCGTGCTGGCGGCGCACTTTCCCTATGAAGGCGACTCGCACGACGAGGATCGGTTCACGCGCTGGCGCCCGGTCGACACGGGTGGATGGTTGCTCCACGGCCACGTCCACACGACCTGGCGCGTGCGGGCCCGCCAGATCAACGTCGGGGTCGACGTCTGGGACTATGCCCCGGTGAGCGAGGTCGCCCTGGCAGACATCATGGGTGGCGCCCCAGCCGGGTGAGGCCGGCTCCGGGAGCCGGTCATCGGTCACGTCGCGCACGAACGAGGACCTTCGGCCCTGCCGAGAACCCACGCGGAGACCTTGGATGGCCCCAGAGCCCCGGACCGAGGTGGTCGCCATGAGCATGACCGAAACCGAGTCGAACGTCGAACGGATCGCCGGGTTCTCGCTGCTCGGCAAGCTCGGCAAGAGGGTCCTGCGGCCGGGCGGCGCGGCGCTCACCGAACGACTGCTCGAAGAGCTCGCGATCGGCGAAGACGACGACGTGGTGGAGATCGCCCCGGGACGGGGCCGCACGGCGAGGCTGATCCTCGACGCCCACCCGGCGAGCTATGTGGCAGTCGACCGTGACGAGGCCTCCGAACGTTCGATCGTGCCGATGCTCAGCGGGCCGTCCCAGCAGTTCCGCCTGGGTTCGGTCAGTCGGACCGGCCTGGACGACGGAGCGTGCAGCGTGGCCGTGGCCGAGGCGGTGCTCACCATGCACCCACGTGCCGCCAAGGAGCACATCCTGGACGAGTTGGCGCGGATCGTCCGCCCGGGCGGCCGGATCGGCCTGCACGAGGTCGCCTACCGGCTGGACGACCCGGTCGACCCGGTCGATGTCGCCGAACTCGAACAGACCCGGATCTGCACCGAGCTGACCTCGCACTTCAGAGTGTCGTTCAACGCCATGACGATCGACGACTGGACCGAGCTCCTGGCGGGGGCGGGGTTCGAGTTGCTGAGCGTCCACCGTGCCCCGCTCCGACTGCTCGAGCCGGAGCGGATCATCGCCGACGAAGGGGTCGTCGGCGCCGCGCGATTCGCGGCGAACGTCCTGGCGGATCCACAGATCCGTCGGAGGATCACCCACATGCGTGCCGCCATGCGCCGCAACGCGCCACACCTGCGGGCGGTGGCGCTCGTGGCCCGCCGGGGGTGAGGGACTGGCCGGGTCGGTGTGGTGTCGGCTCCACCGCGTCGACCCGGCCATCACAACCTGTTGCCGACAACCCGGACCGGGGGGTATCGGCCGCCGAAGGAGCGTGCGCGCAGACGTTCGTTGACAACTGCTAGTTCCAGTGTCAATACTGACCGGGTCACGACCGTGGGCGACTCGATCGACCGGGCCGCCGTGAGGAGACCGATGTCCCCCATCAGCATCGCCGAACCCGTCGCACAGACCGCTCCCGGAGCAGTCCGCATGGAGGGCCTGCGCGGCCTCCGCTACGCGGAGGTTCTCTTGGTACGTGAGGAGGAGGGTCGCTTCCACGCCGAGATCTGGAACTCCATGGGCCTCGGTGACTGCCCGCAGCAGGCCTGGGACGCGCTGCGCGCGACCCGGATCGCCGCCGAACACGGCGCCGTGATCGCCATCCTGAACGGACCTCGGTACTGGCTGATGGACGTCATCGAGAACGTGCCGAATCCGCACCGCGCGATCCGGCGCTTCGGCGACATCGAAATGTCGCATGTGGCCACCCTCGATCTGGGCACCGAGCTCCCCGACCCGGCTCCCTACACCACACGCACCGTGCTGCGGGACACCGTATGGGAGTGGTCCGCCGGCCGCACCATCCACGAGCTGATCGAACCCGACGGCCGGGTGTTCGCCATGCAGGCCTACTGCGTCGGAGTCGATCCAACCCAGAACGAGGACAACCTCGCGGGGCTGGACGGCCGTCTCCAGCTCCCCGCCGGCTGGACGTTCCGGACCAGAAAGCTCGACGAGACGCTCCGTCTCAGGGCACCCGACGGGGTCGCGACGATCGTCCAGGACGAGCTGCAGAACACCTATCACGGGCACTGATCCATCCGGTCCCGCCACCGTTGCCGACGGGTGTCCGCAGTCTGGCCTCTGCCCCAGGCGCACCTCCGGGCACCGACACGTCGTCCGATGGCGACACGGCACGCCCGAATCGTCGCGCGGAACGATGATCACTATGGTGGCCGACATGGACATCACCCTGCCCAGACATCGCGTCGTCAGGCGCGGCATCCAGGCCATGACGGTCGCCGCGCTCCTCACCTTCACCGCGTGTGGCGGCGGCGACGATTCGTCGACCAAGGACGCGGACAAGCGCAGCAGCGAGAGCTCGACCACCGCCGAGCGCGGCCCGTCGACCACTGCCGCGGGGTCGACCGCGGCCGCCGAAGCAGTACTGGCGCTCCCGCTCGATGCCGAGGCGCCCGAGGGGTACCGTGCGGCCGCCGAGCACTGTCGGGCCGAAGCAGGCACGACCGACGAAGACGGCACGTACCGCACCTGGATCGGCTACGCGGTCCCCGACGGGTGGAAGAACGCAGGATTCTCCGGCGGCGGCTCGGGCGGCCCGCACGACTCCCAGGCACTCAAGTTCGACGTCGATGGGGGCAACAGCCTTCACGGCATGGTCGAGGTCGGGGTCGACTGGGACAGCCGCTCTCCTGACGGCACTCTGCTCGATGCGAACGGCGATCCCTTCTCCAGCTTCGACTACGAGATCACGACCATGGGCGACGAGAAGACGACCACCCAGGTCACCTACGACGAAGTCGGCTCCGTCGACATCGGTGAGAGATCCGCCGAGCTGTTCTACCGAGACCCGGCCCAGTCACCCGACGACCTTGGCACCACCGCCCAGTACAAGGCCAGGGTGATCGCGTACGAACTCCCCCGCAACCAGCGCGAGCTCGATGAACTCACGCCCTCATCGTTCGTGGTGACGGTCGAATTCGACGCCGAGGACACGCCGCTGGAGTCCGACGTCGTCGAAAAGATCCTGGCATCGTTCACCATGCCCCAGTGCACCTGGGACAAGATCCTCGGGGATGCGGAATTGCAGCTGGGGGTCGACCTCGACGGTGACGGCAAAGCCCGCGACGCCGGCGACGCCCAGGACGAACTCCAGGAGAACCTCGACGCCATGCGTGATCGGATGCCCCCGGAGGCCCGCGAACGCTACGACGAGATGCGGAGCCGGATGGAAGGGTCCGGCGACAACTGAGCCGCGGAGTGCCGGCGACGCCCGCCGACAGCCGACCGGGCGTCGCCGTGTCGGTCAGAGCTGCAGCGACTTGACCTGCAGGAACTCCTCGAGGCCGTACCGGCCGAGTTCCCGGCCGATACCGGACTGCTTGTAGCCTCCGAAGGGTGCCATCGGGTTGAACCGGCCGCCGTTGATCTCGAGTTGGCCCGTACGGATCCGTCGGGCCACCGCCTTGGCGCGCTCTTCGTCGCTCGACCAGACCCCGCCCGACAGGCCGTAGTTCGAATCGTTCGCGATCCGCACCGCGTCGTCGGTGTCGTCATAGGGCAGGATCGACAGCACCGGGCCGAAGATCTCCTCCTGGGCGATCGTCATGTCGGTGGTGACGTCCGCGAACACCGTCGGCCGGACGAAGTAGCCCGACTCGATCCCCTCGGGCGGTTCAGCACCGCCGGTCACCAACGTGGCACCTTCCTCGACGCCCTTCGCGATGTAGCCGCGCACCCGGTCACGCTGCGCGGCGGAGATCACCGGTCCGAGCCGCCCCGCGTTCGTCGACGGGTCACCGACCGTCCAGGTCGACTCGACTTCGTCACGGACCATCTCGACGATCTCGTCGTGGCGGTCCGCGGGCACGAGTAGACGGGTCAACGCCGAACAGGTCTGGCCCGAGTTCAGGTAGCAGGCGCCCACCGCTGCCTTCGCGGCCTTGGCGAGCTCGTCGCCTTCGAGGTCGTCGAGCAGGATGTTGGCCGACTTGCCGCCGAGCTCCAGGGCGACCTTCTTCACCGACCGGGCCGCGATCTCGGCGACCCGCTTGCCCGCACGGGTCGAGCCGGTGAAGCTGACCATGTCGACCTCGGGGTGACCGGCGAGCGCTTCGCCGACGACCGGGCCGGTGCCCGACACCAGGTTGAACACCCCGGCGGGCAGCCCGAGCGTGTCGATGATCTCGGCGAGGATGAACGCGTTGATCGGTGCGACCTCGGACGGTTTGACGACGATGGTGCACCCGGCGGTGAGGGCCGCGGCGACCTTGATCACGATCTGGTGCAGCGGATAGTTCCACGGCGTGATCGCCGCGACGACCCCGACGGGCTCACGCACGACGAGTGACGTGCCGATCTGCTCCTCCCAGGGAAAGTCGGTGGCGAGCCCGGCGATGCCGGCGGACACCGCCTGGGGCAGGCCGGCCTGGATGATCTCCGACAATTTGCGGGGCATGCCGACCTCGCCGGTGATCGCATCGGCGATCTCGCCGGACCGCTCGCCGATCCCGGCCCCCATACGGGCGACGAAGTCGGCCCGGTCCTTGGGTGGTGTGACCGCCCAGTCGTCAAACGCCCCGCGGGCGGCCTGCACGGCCCGGTCGGCATCGACCGCCGTGCCCTCTGGTATCCGCCCCATCACGGCCTCGGTCGTCGCGTCGATCACGTCGATCGACCCCGAACCGTCGGGAGTGACCCAGGCCCCGCCGATGTACAGCTCGGCGTAGTCGTGTGATCCGGTCATGGTGGTCCCCTTTTCGACGTGGAACGACCGGGAGCATCCGGCCCGGTACAGGCGTCATGGTACCGGCCCGTTCGGCCGAACGGGTCAGGCCTCATCGACCGAACCGGCACCCGTGGCTCACCGAGCCCGTCCGGCGGCGACCCGCGCGAGCCCGCCTCATGCTGCCCGGCAGACAGCACCTGCCGGCACGGTCCGTTCGGTCGCGGTCGGTCATCAGACGCGCGCTGCGACCGGATCCTCCGGCCAGACTGGTCCCATGCGTCGCGTCCAGGCCGTCACCGTCGGCACGTTGCTCGTCGTCCTCATCGCCGCATGCAGCAGCGGCGGCCCGGCCCGCGACACGGCCGGTACGGCAACCCGTCGTCCGACCAGCGCAACGAGCCCCACCGGTTCGACGACCGTGAATTCCGGAAAGGCCACACGTGCAGCCGCCACCAGAGGGTGCGGCGTTCCCGCCGACGTCGCCACGATCGGCGCCGAAGCGCCGGGAGACGTCGCCAGTGCGATCACCGTGGACGGGGTCGAACGCACCTACCGCCTCGGAATCCCCACGGCATACGACCCCGACGAGGCGGCGCCGGTCGTGATGAATCTGCACGGTTCGGGATCCACGGCCCTGCAGGCGAGCGTGTACGGCGGCGTCACTCGGGAGGCCGACGAACGGGGGTTCATTTCCATCACGCCCGATGCGATCGACGGGAAGTGGCAGCTGGGAGGATCCGGCGCCGACCACGACTTTCTGTTGGCGCTCGTCGACGACGTCGAGGCACGTTACTGTGTCGACCGCGACCGGGTGTTTCTCATCGGCATGTCACTCGGGGCGTGGAAGGCTGCGGCAACCGCTTGTGCGGCGGCGCCGGTGTTCGCCGCGATCGCGCTCGTCGCCGTCGAGGTCCACCCGGACGATTGTCCGCCGATTCCGACGGTCGCCTTTCACGGAACCGACGATGCCGTGGTCCCCTACGGTGAAGGATCGGGCAAGACGTTTCCCAAGAGCCCCAACGCGGGGCTCCCAGGGACCCACGAGAACCTCGCGGCATGGGCGAGAGGCAACGACTGTGACCCGAAACCTGCCGTGAAGCGGATCGGCGCCGATGTCGAACGCTGGAGCTACCGCAACTGCACGGCCGACCTCGACGCGTACACGGTGTTCGGGGCCGGGCACACCTGGCCCGGAGCGGACATCGAGATCGGGGCGACGACCCAGACGATCGATGCGACCCAGATCGCTTTCGACTGGTTCGCCGCCCACCCCCGCTCCCGCGCCCGCTGACCCCCGGATCGCCCGCCATTCGACGTGCAGACGCGGGAACAAGCCCACCGTCACCTGCTCCCAGCGCACCTCGACCGCACCGCGCGCTCCAGATCGCCTGAGCGGTCGCCATCGTCGTGTTCCTGCACGGGCTGTGTCCCTGACACGTGCCCTACACCCGGCATCGGCCTCGCCTTCGCCTCGGCAGCATCGGCGGCAGGCGCTCGTCTCTCGCCCGGACGGAAGTTGCCGCACCAGCGCATGCGATGGTATCGGGATGGTAGCGTCATGGGAATGGAAGCGACCATCGACGCCGCGGGGCGAATCGTGGTGCCCAAACCTCTCCGAGACGCGCTCGGCATCACCGCGGGAAGTCGCCTGGAAGTGACGTTGTACGGCGCGGGCATCCAACTCATCCCCACGCAACGTACGGCGCGACTCGTGGAAGTCGACGGCGTGCTCGTCGCAGACGCCGACACCGAGATCGACGACGCCGACGTCACCGCCGTCGTCGACGCGCTGCGGCGGTGAGCGAGTTCGCCTGCGACACGAGCGTCGCGGTTCCTCTGCTGCTCCGCCACCATCGCGCCCACGATGCCGTGATGGACGTGCTCCACGGCCACACGCTGCGGCTCGCCGGTCACGCGGTCTCGGAAACCTATGCCGTGCTCACCCGGCTCCCGGGTGCGAGCCGGCTCGCACCCGACGACGCCGTGACCCTTCTCTCGGCGCGGTTCGCGACTCCGGTAGGGCTCCCGACCGAAGCGGTCCGAAACCTGCCCCGGCGGTTCGCCGACGCGCAACTCGCGGGCGGCAGCGTGTACGACGCGCTGGTCGCTCTCGCAGCTCACCATGCGAACCTGCTCCTCGCCACGCGGGACGGTCGGGCGCGGGGAACCTACGAACGCCTCGGCGTCGAGGTGTACCTTGTCCGGGACTGAACTGTTCCGCCCGCTCTACCGGCAACGCGGAGGGGTCATGTCTGTCCCCTAGCCGCAGGCTCGGTCTCATGAGACCTCGAGCCGGCATCGATCAGTGGCGCAGCACCCCGCCATATTTCATGCGCGTATGCGCCATCGAGGCGACCTCGGCATCGGCATCACGCTCTGCGAGCGCGGTGAGTTCACCGATGAACAGCACGTGACTGCCCAGGTCGTGGGCGGCGCGCACCTCGCAGTCCAGCCAGGCGACCGCCTCGTCAAAGACGGGCGCGCCCGACGGTGCATCGGTGACGGGCCGACCCTTGATCGCGCCGTCCACCACGTCGGCGGGCTTCGCGAACTTCACCATCGACCGTGCGTCGGTGGCGTCCCACAGATTCACCGTGAACGAGCCACCTGCACGGATCAATCGGGCCGTGACCGCCTCGGATTGCACACTCACACCGATCAGGACCGGTTCCATCGCCACCTGCGACACCCACGACGCGGTCATCGCGTTGCGCTGGTCGCCCGAGCGCGAACCAATCACCACCAGCGCGTTCGGGATCCGCCACGCGACGGTGTTGATCGCTTCGGGGTCGAGGGCAGCCACGGCGGCGACCCTACCGCCCCGCCACGATCGGAGTGCAGGGACCGCTCAGGTGGGGGCGGGAACCGTGACCGGCACGTCAGGTCTCCTCGGGGCGGGCGACTGCCCGACGGTCAGGCTCCGGCGGGCAGGGCCGTGCAGCCGCCACCGGCCTGCATGTCGCCGATCTTGATGAACTGCGTGGCGGGTCCGGCCAACGACGAATAGCGCAACTTCAGTTCGGTCAATGGCCCGGCGAAGCGAACCTTCACATCGAGGGGGATGTTGTGGTCGGGATCGACGGGGTCGGCACCCCAGTAGTTGTCGGTCGCGAGCACCCGCCGGAACGGATCGGAGAACGTGCCCGAGCCGACCAGATGGCCTCCGACGGTGCGCGCGGCGCCACTGTCGCTCAACACGGTCGGGGTGGCGCTGAATCCGACGCCGTCCATGTAACCGGTCGATGCTCCCTCGACCGCCAGCGCCGAGATGTCGTACACGGTGAAGGTCAGGCTCGTCACCGGCGCGCTGAAGGTGAACGTGACCTCCTGGTAGTTGGTGACCGCGGCCGGATTCGGATTCGGCGTCCCCGAGCCGTTGTCCTGCATGAGGATCAGCCCGGCCTGTGTGGTGTTGTCGCCGTACCCCGAGATCGACCCCGCTCCACTGGCGGGTCTCGTGTTCACCTGGAAGTTGCGGTATGCCGTGCCGGTCGCCGGGTAGGTGTTGGCGATCACCGGTGTGCCGACGACTGCATCGGTCACGGTCAGCGTGGTCGAGACGGGATTGCCCAGGCTGTCCTTGCCGACCCGCACGTTGCTGGTCTTGCCGGTGCCGCTGGGAGACAGCGGCGCGTTCGAGGTCTGGTTGCCCCAGTCGAACAAGATGCACGGGTTCGGGTCAGGGGTGGTCGTGGCCGGCGCGGTCGTGACCGGCGCGGTCGAGTCGGGAGTCGTGGTACCGGGCGGCGACGCTGCTGCTGCGATCGTGGGCAGTGCGACGACCGCGATTGCACCGGCCGCGGCGGCGCCGCCGAGTTGCAGGACCCGCCGACGCGACCATTCGTCGGTCTCGACCACACCCAACTCGACGAGGCCGGCCATCGACTCGACCAGGCGATCGGGGACCTGGCGCGTACCGACCTGTGCGAGCGCAAAGGCCTCGGCATCGGCACCCTGCAGGTGCAGCACGTGGTCGCTGCCAGGCCGCAACACCAGAAGACCGGAATCGACCTGCTCGTAGACCACAGATCGGCTGACTTTGAAGCCCACGGGGACCCTCCCTCTCGATTGCGTCGTCGCATCGGTCGAAGGGCGCTTCCCTGCGATCCGCTCGGGCACAGTACTGCGCACGTCGCCTCGTGAACATAGGTCTTCGAGCCCAACTTCGATCGGCGGTGACGACGGTGGACCACCCCCTGCCCGTGAGGTGGCCGAGCGCGGGTCAGGCCGCGGCGTGGATCTCGGTGCCGGCCGAGTCGGTGCCACTCCGCAGCACCTTGCCCGGGGTGGCGCCGGTCGCTTCGGAGTCGACCACGGTGACGACGCCGTTCACCAGCACCCGCGTCACCCCATGCGCCTCGGCGAACAACCGCGGCGAGTCACCGGGCAGGTCACGCACCAGTCGCGCCGTGCCCGCACCGATCTGCTCGGGATCGAACACGACCACATCCGCGTGGTAGCCCTCGGCGAGCCGACCACGGTCGGTGAGCCCGAACAGCCGGGCGGGGTCGTCGGTGATGAGCTGCACGGCGCGCTCGAGGCTCACGAGCTTGCGGCCGCGCAGCATGTCGCCCAGGAAACGGGTGGTGTAGGGCGCGCCGCTCATCCGGTCGAGGTGCGCGCCGGCGTCGGAACCGCCGATCATGGCGCGGGGGTCGTCCCACACCTCGGTGCGCATCCGCCACGACTCGGGGTCGTTGTCGGGGGAACCGGGCCACAGGATCGTGCGCAGATCATCGTTGATCGCCACCCGCACCAGCGCCGAGAAGCTGTCGATTCCCCACGCCTCGGCGAGCTCGGACGCCCGCTTGCCCGACAGCCCTTCGTTCGCCTCGGAGTAGGTGTCGCCGATCACGTAGTTGTCCCAGTCGGCGAGACGGCGGAACACACCTGCCTCCTCGGAATGCGAGCGCTCGACCATCCCCGCCCGCACCCCGGGGTCTTGCAGCTTCTCGATGCGTTCGGGGATCGGCAGGTTCAGGATCTCACCCCAACCGGGCATCAGGTTGAACGAACAGAACGTGCCGAAGTTCATGTTCATGGGCACCAGGACCGGCATGGTCAGGGCCATGACCCGCCCTCCGGCCGCGGCGACGGTGTCGGCCGCACCGAGTTGCCGGGGAACCCGGGCGGGCACCGAGGAGTCGACGGTCAGCACGTTCCAGTTCAGCGTGCGGTTGGCCGCCGCAGTCATCCTGGCGATGAGCTCGATCTCGTCGTCGAAGAACTGGTCCAGACCGCCGGTGAACGCTGCTTCCAGGCTGGTGCCGGGGTGCCGTCCGGTCTCGGCGCTCAGGGCGACCAGCTCGTCGACCGACGCGTGCCGCGACGCCACGGGCACACCGTCGCCGTCGGAGTGGGTGCTCGAGCGGGTGGTCGAGAACCCCATGCCACCGGCCTCGATCGCGGTGCGCAGCTCGGCGACCATCTGTTGCACCTGTTCGTCGCTCGCCTCACCGGCGGTCGCGTCGGCGCCCATCACGTAGCGGCGCAGTGCACAGTGCCCCACCATGAATCCGGTGTTGATGGCGATCCTGCCGTCGAGCCGGTCGAGGTACTCGGCGAAGGTCTGCCAGTTCCAGTCCACGCCCTGCTCGAGTGCGGGCAGGGCCATGCCCTCGACCTTGGCCATCATCCGTCGGGTGTAGTCGGCGTCTTCCGCCCGCAACGGAGCGAGGGAGAACCCGCAGTTGCCGGCCATCATCGAGGTGACCCCGTGCACGTTGGAGGGGGTGGCGAGCGGATCCCAGTGGAGCTGCGCGTCGTAGTGGGTGTGCGGGTCGACGAACCCGGGGCAGACGACGAGGCCGGTGGCGTCGAAGGTCTCGGCGGCGTCCTCGGTGATGCTCCCGACCGGACCGAGCGCGACGATCCGTCCATCGCGGATGCCGAGGTCGCCGACGTAGCCGGGCGAGCCGGTGCCGTCGACGATCGTGCCGCCGGTGATCAGATGGTCGAGCATGGCTGGAAACTCCCGAAAGTCGCGGTGCGGTCGGGCGTCGATGTCCGGCCGCACCGAACACGATCTGACGCGTCGTCAGATTCTCGCAGACCGCCCGGTCCCCGGCAACCAGCCCCGCCTGCCGACCCCCGCTGCGAACGAACTTCGGGAGATGTTGTGCGCTGATGTCACGGAATCTCCCGAATGTCACGATGGGGCCGACGTGGGAGACTGCGCGGATGAGCGAGATCGACTTTCGGCGCCCGACCCGGGCCGAGATCGGCGAGTTCCTGCGGGTGTCGATCGAGAGCTACGGCTCGGACGGTACCGACGACGAAGTCGCGGACGAACTGCTCTCCAACGAGATCGACCGGAGTTTCGGGGCCTTCGTCGACGGTCGCTGTGTCGGCGGGTCCGGCGCGTTCGGATTCGAGGTGACGATGCCCGGCGGGCAGGTCGTCCCCGCCGCCGGGGTGACGATGGTCGGGGTGATGCCCACGTTCCGCCGCCGCGGGATCCTCACGCGCCTGCTGCACCAGCTCCATCAGGATGCCGACGACCGCGCTGAACCGATCGCGCTGCTCACCGCGTCGGAAACGTCGATCTACCGGCGGTTCGGCTACGGCATCGCCAGCGACGTGGCGCACGTACAGATCGCCGCGGATTCGGTGCGCTTCGATCCGCCGATCGACGATGCCGGAACCTTCGAGCTGATCGATCCGCGTCGCGACACCACCGTCATCGAAGCGATCCACGATCTGGTCCGACGCTCCCGTCCGGGTTGGCTGGACCTGCATGCCGGCATGTGGGCACAGATCCGCAGCGATCCGACCTCGGCGCGGCACGGTCGGACCCCGCTGCGCGGCGTCGTCCACCGCGACCGGGAGGGCGACCCCGACGGCTACGCCACCTGGCGGATCGCGGCGCGCCGTCATCCGGATCGTCTCGCCGGCAATGCGCTGCACATCGAGCACCTCACCACGGCCGAACTCGGAATCGAGGCCGCGTTGTGGGCGTTCCTGGCGAGCATCGACCTGGTGACCACGCTGCACTGGGAAACCGCACCGCCCGATCCGGCGATCCGTTGGCGGCTCGTCGAGCCCCGGCAGCTCCGCACCCTGGCACGCGCCGACATGATCTGGGCGCGTCTGCTCGACATTGCCGTCGCCCTGGCGGCCCGGACCTACGGGGCGGCAGGGAGCGTCACCTTCGATGTCGTCGATCGATTCCACCCCGAGCGGGGCGGTCGGTTCCGTCTGAGCTGTGCCGAACGCGGCGCTCCCGGCCGGTGCGAACGTCTCGACGCCGACGCATCCGACGCGCACTCCGACACGGCGGCGAGCCTGACGATCGACACCGCGGACCTCGCGTCGCTGACGATGGGCGGCGTCACGCCGTCGGTGCTCGCCGACGCCGGGCGGCTCGTGGGAGCGCCTGCCGCGGTCGACGCTGCCGACGCGTTGTTCGCACTCCCCCGCCGCCCGTGGTATCCGATCGAGTTCTGACCGGCGAAAACCGAACCCTCCGATCGAATCCCGGCCCACGAAGTCCGATTCGATCGCTCCTCGGGCCACGTGTGCGTCGACCGCCATGCGCGCTGCGGGGTACGAATGTTGGCACGTCGATCACCGGCCCGGCCTGGCCACCTTCTACCTCGACGCTTGCGGCTTCCAGCCGACCGAGGCCGGGCTGATCCATCTCGGCGACGCCCCTGCCGGGTGACCGGCCGGCTGGTCTCGACGGCGGCTTGCCACCCGACATCTCGGCGTCGGTTCGCAACCATCCCCGGCGCCGAGCCGGTACGGTACGGCTGAGCCGACGAGGAGTGCCCATGACCGATCTCGAAACACCCGCCACCGCCCAGTTCCACGCGATGACCGAGGGAACCAAAGCCGACTGGGACATCATCGCCACCGAAGCGATCTTCGCCGCCCAGCGCCTGCCCGACCGGGTGATGGACCACCTGCGTCTGCTCGATGGTGACTTCGGCGGCTTCGCGGTCGACCGGCTCACCCACTCGCTGCAGACCGCCACCCGCGCCGAACGCGCCGGGCGAGACGACCAGTACGTGCTTTGCGCGCTCATCCACGACATCGGCGACACATTGGGCTCGTTCAACCATCCCGACATCGGCGCAGCGATCGTCAAGCCGTTCGTGCGCGACGAGTACCACTGGATGGTCGCCCACCACGGCATCTTCCAGGGATACTACTTCTTCCATTTCCTCGGCCTCGACCGTGACCTGCGCGACGAGTACCGCGACCACCCCAACTACGACCTGACGGCCGAGTTCTGTGCCGAGTTCGACCAAGTGGCCTTCGACCCGAACTATGACACCGAGCCACTCGAACACTTCGAACCGCTGCTACGCGACCTCATGGCCAAACCACTGACCAGCATCTACCGCCGGGGCTGACCACCGGACGGGGCAGACACGACGAGGCAACGGTCGCGGAGCGGGTCGGCCATGGGTCCGGCGATGAGCCCCGATCGGGCGGCGACCAATCGGCTCCTTCTCGTGTGGCGCAATCCGCAGACCGACCCGGCAGAGTTCGCCGAGCAGCTCCTTGGTTTCGCTGCTCCCCATTCCGGCAGCAGTTCGGGTGTGGCGCAATGCAACATCGCCGACCACCACGTGGCGGCCGCGGCGCCACTGCGCCAACAGGCGCTGGACCCGGCACCCGAGGCGCTCGTGCGGATCGCGGTCCCGAACACCGACACGCCACGCTCCGTGAGCGCCGACGAGATCGCAGGGGCGTTCGCCGCCGCACCCTTCGTCGGAGCGGTCCACTGCTACGAGGTGACCACGCGCGAACCACTCGCCGATCGCCACCCGCCGAGCAACCCGGGTGAACGCACCACGGGTTGGTCCCAGATCGCCCTGTTACGCCGCGCCGCGGAGATGGACACCGACGGGTCCCGGGCGCGGTGGCTCGACCGTCACACCCGGCTCGCGATCGAAACGCAGAGCACCTTTCGCTACGTGCAGCACGTGGTCGAGACGTCACTGAGTCGTGGCGCTCCGCTCCTCGACGGCATCGTCGAGGAGTGTTTTCCCACGGGCGCGATGACCGACCCGGACGTGTTCTTCGCCAGCGGAGGCGACCGGGCGCGGCGCAACGAGCGGATCGACGCCATGGTCGCGAGCGTCGAGTCATTCCTCGATCTCGCCCGTCTCGATGTGATCCCCACCAGCGAGTACCGGTTCGACCACCGGTCGGCGTCGTAACCGGTCGCCCCGACTTCGAGTGTCCAGGAACGGAATAGCGGCGTCGGACACCATCTGAGTCCGTCGCTAGGGCTGGAGGACGACCTTGCCGATCACCCGCCGCTCGAGGAGGTCGTCGAGGGCTCCGACCACCTCGTCGAGGGGGCGCGTTTCGGGCGGAGGGGGCGTGAGCGTTCCCGCAGCGACGTCGTCGAGCAGTCCATCCAGAAGACGCCGTTGCGCTTCAGGGTCCTTCATCGACCACGCGCCCCAGTCGACGCCGAGCACCGACCGATTCCGCAACAGGATCTGATTCGCTGGCAACTCGGCGATGCCTGCGGGGAACCCGATCACCAGTAGACGCCCGAACAGATCCAGGGCGCGCAGCGCGGCGATGCTCATCGGCCCGCCGACCGGGTCGAGCGCGATGTCGACGCCACCACCGGACCAGTCCCGCACCGCGTGGACGAGGCCGGTTCCACCGTCGATTGGGGCGTCCCCAACCTGGGTCGGCGCGATGCGGCCGTCGTCATCGGCCCGGATCCCGGCCGCGTCGAAAGCGACCTCGGCGCCCGCAGCCAACGCCGCCGCCCGCTTGGCGGAGGTCGATCCCATCGCTGCCACCCGGGCACCGCCGGCGGCGGCGACAGCGACGGTCGCCTGACCGACCCCACCGCCGGCACCCAGAACGAGCACGGTGTCGCCGGATTGCAGGCGGGCACGGTGCTCGAGTGCGAACCGCGCGGTGCACCAACTCTGGATGAATCCGGCCGCGCTGGCCGCGTCCAACACGTCGGGAATCGGGATCGCCGCCCTCTCGGGAACCGCGACCTGCGCCGCGAACCCTCCCAGCCCGCACATCGCCACGACCCGCCGGCCGACCAGCCCTGCATCGACACCGTCGCCGACGACACTGATCGTGCCGGCGATCTCGCTGCCCGGCACGAAGGGCACGGGCGGTTTGATCTGGTACCTGCCCTGGACGAACAACGCATCGACGTAGTTCACCCCGGCGGCCTCCACGGTGATCACGACCATGCCGGGTCCCGCGGCCGGCTCGGGCCGCTCCACGATCGCGAGGGCCTCGATCGAACCGATCTCAGAACATTCGACGACTCTCATGTGCGCCATCTTCCCACGGCGCGACCGCTCGCTGACCCCATGACCGTCGACGGCCCGTGGCCATGGGCCGGGCGCGCCCGCGCCCACGGCACCTGAACCGGGCTTCGACCCGGCCTCTACTTCGAGATGCGGGAACCATGCGGCCGATGCGGCCTCGCCGATGCCGCCCGGACCGGAGTGGCGACCACCCAGTGAGAGTGTCACAGGCGACTGACAGGATGATCGGTGTGACGCGTACGCGGCCCGCTCGCAGTCCTTCCGGCCGCCCCGATCCCCCCGAATCAGCGAACTGGAAACGGAGAGCGGCGATGACGAAGCTGAGCGAAACCGACCGGTCGCAGGTCTGCAACGAACTGGCCGAGGCCACCGGCCCGATGACAGCGGAGGTGATGATGCGACAGGTGATCGATGCCCCGTGGCATGACCTGGTCACCAAGCGTGATCTCGACACCCGATTCGGCACCAACTCGTCGCGGCTCGACACCCTCGACGCCAAGATCGACACCGTCGCCGCACGACTCGACGCCAAGATCGACACCGTCGCGGCGCGCAGCGATGCGCGGCTCGAACGATCGCTGCGGCGCCAGACGATCTGGATGATGTCCGCGATGTTCACCTTCAACGGTCTACTCGCCGCCTGGCTGACCACCGCCCACTGAACTCGACGCGCCCGAGAGCGCCGGGCGCGTCGCCGATGGAGGTTACAGACGGTCGACGATCGCCTGGGCGAACTCCGAGCACTTGACCGGTTCGACCCCGTCGAGCATGCGGGCGAAGTCGTAGGTGACCACGTGCGCGGAGATCGTCTTCTCCAATGCGTCGACGATCAGCTTCGCGGCGTCGTTCCAACCGAGATGCTCGAACATCAACACGCCCGACAGCAGCAGCGAGCCGGGGTTGACCTTGTCCTGACCCGCGTACTTGGGGGCGGTGCCGTGGGTGGCTTCGAAGATGCCGTGCCCGGTGACGTAGTTGATGTTCGCGCCCGGCGCGATCCCGATGCCGCCCACCTCGGCGGCGAGGGCATCAGAGATGTAGTCACCGTTCAGGTTCAGCGTGGCGACCACGTCGTACTCGGCGGGACGGGTGAGGATCTGCTGCAGGAACGCATCGGCGATGACGTCCTTGATCACGATCCCCGCACCCGGGGAGCCCTCGGGGATGACCTGCCACGGGCCACCGTCCAGATCCACCGCACCGAAGTGACCGCGGGCGACCTCATAGCCCCAGTCCCGGAAGGCACCTTCGGTGTACTTCATGATGTTGCCCTTGTGGACCAGCGTCACCGACTTGCGGCCGTGTTCGATCGCGTAGTCGATGGAGGACTTCACCAGCCGCTCGGTTCCCGAGCGGGTGACCGGCTTGATGCCGATCCCGACCTCGACGTCGAGGCTCCTTCTGGGCGCGCCGATCGCGGCCATTTCGTCCTGCCACTGGTCGGTCTGGGCCTGGGTACCGAAACGGATCTTGCCCAACAGATCGGGGAAGGCGTCGCCGAGGAACTCGAGGAACTTCGCCGACTCGTCCGAACCCCCGACGAACTCGATCCCGGCGTAGATGTCCTCGGTGTTCTCGCGGAAGATCACCATGTCGACGTCCTCGGGCCGTTTCACCGGCGAGGGCACGCCGGCGAAGTAGCGGACCGGGCGCAGGCACACATACAGGTCGAGCAACTGGCGCAACGCGACGTTCAACGAGCGGATCCCGCCGCCCACCGGCGTGGTCAGCGGCCCCTTGATGCCGATCAGGTACTCGCGGAACGCCTCGACCGTCGCGTCGGGCAGCCACTCGCCGGTCTCGTTGAAGGCCTTCTCGCCGGCCAGGACTTCCTTCCAGGCGACCGAACGCCCGGTCTTCGCCGCCGCTGCGTCGAGCACGAGCTGGGTCGCGGGCCAGATGTCGACGCCGGTGCCGTCGCCCTCGATGTAGGGGATGATCGGGTCGTCGGGAACGTTCAGCGTGCCGTCAGCGGCTCGGGTGATCTGGGTAGCCATGACCGCCGAATCTAGCTTGTATGGTACTTGTATGCTCAATCGTGGCGGTGGTGGCCGGGCCAATTGGCGCTGGGCCGCCGGCGTCCACGCTCGGATCGGCGGCGCGGGCCTGCACCGGGGGCGACGACGATGAACGACACATCCGAGCGATCCTGGTGGGGGTGGGGACTCACCGACGCCGCGCTGAGCGACGACGAATGCCGACGGTACGGCGCGCTCCTTCCCGGGCTGCCGACCGATCCGATCACCCCACCGACGGTCGCGGATCTCCGCCTCCGCGCACCCCGCATCCAGGCTCCGCCGGCCCTGGCCGACCGGTGTTCGATCGACCCGCGCGATCGGGCGGGCCACACCTACGGTAAGGCGTACCGAGACGTGGTCCGAGCACTCGCCGGCCGGATGGACCCGGTTCCCGACCTGGTGGTCTTCCCCCGCGGTGAAGACGACATCGTCGCGACCCTCGACTGGGCGTCCGACGCCGACGTCGCGGTCGTCCCCTACGGTGCTGGATCGTCGGTCGTCGGTGGTACCGAGTACGACGGCGGGGACCATGCCGGGGTCGTGTCGTTGGACCTCTCCCACCTCGACCGGCTGCACGAGGTCGATCGCCAGAGTCGGGCGGCACGGATCGGTGCAGGCATCTGCGGCCCGGCGCTCGAAGACGCCCTGCGGCCCCACGGGCTGACGCTGCGCCACTTCCCCCAGAGCTTCGAGTTCTCGACCCTCGGTGGCTGGCTCGCCACCCGCTCAGGAGGGCACTACGCCACCGGGCGAACCCACATCGACGACTTCGTGGAGTCGATGCGTGTGGTGACCCCCACGGGGGTCGATGAATCCTGGCGACTGCCCGGCTCGGGGGCGGGGCCGTCGCCGGACCGGCTCATGCTCGGTTCGGAAGGCACACTGGGCGTGATCACCGAAGCATGGATGCGGCTGCAGGATCGACCGACGTTCAAGCGCTCCAGCTCGGTCGTGTTCACCGATGCCGAGCACGCGTTCCGCGCGGTGCGGGGAATCTTGCAGGCGAACCTCACTCCCGCGAACTGTCGCCTGCTCGATCCCGGCGAGGCGCAGTTGTCGGGAGCGTCCCGCCGCGGTGAGTGGGTGCTGGTGTTGGGCGAGGAGTCGGCGCATCATCCCGTCGACGACGCGCTCGCCCTGTCGGTCGAGATCGCGAGAGATCACGGTGGCACCGTGCCGGCCGGTACGCACGAGGAGCCGGGATCGCCCCCGCCCGAGGTGCGCGACGGGGCCGCCGACACGTGGCGCTCGTCGTTCATCCGCATGCCCTATGTCCGGGACGCGCTGGCCCGCATGAGCGCGATCTCCGAAACGTTCGAGACGGCGACCACCTGGGACCGGATCGTGACGTTGTACGACGACGTCCGGGCCGAAGTCGGTCGCGCCGTCAGCGAGATCACGGGCGCCCCCGGTCTGATCAACTGTCGGCTCACGCATTCGTACCCCGACGGCACCGCCCCGTACTTCACGGTCGTCGCAGCCGGGCAGCGGGGTGCGGAACTGGGCATGTGGGACGAGATCAAGGCCGCCGCGATGGAGGTGCTCACCCGCCATCGGGCCACGGTCACCCATCACCACGCGGTCGGGCGCGACCACCGCCCGGGCTATGACCGGCAACGCCCCGAGCGGTTCGCCGCCGCGCTGCGTGCGGCCAAGCACGAACTCGACCCGGCCGGCATCCTCAACCCCGGCGTGCTGATCGACTGAGGAGGTCGTCGAGCGGTCCGGTGCGATCGCCGGGCGTCGGACCGCACGCAGCAACTCGGTCCGTGGTGGACGACGCCTGTGCCGGGGTCGACGACGCGGGCCACGCGGCGTCGCTGCGGACCATCTACCGCCGCTGCGGTGCGACGGGTCCGGGGTCGTCCGTCAGCCGGGATGCCTCACCCTGACGCCCCCGGTTCGGTCAGTGCAGGCCGACCAGCGCATCGAGGTCACGGATCGAGTCGGGGCGGTTCATCGAGTACAGGTGCAGCCCGGCCACGCCCTCACGGCGCAGCACCTCGATCTGGCCGGCCGCGTGTTCCACACCCAGACGTCGCGTGGCCTCGGCGTCACCGTCGACCCCGTCGAGGCGCTGCTGCAACTCGTCCGGGATGTGGGAGTGATTCATCGCCGCCATCCGGCGCAGACCCACCACGTTGATGAATGGCATCACCCCGGGCAGCAGCGGCTTGTCGACGCCGAGCGCGTCGAGCTCGTCGCGCAGCCGCAGAAAATGATGCGGTTCCAGGAAGAACTGGGTGATCGCGAAATCGACCATCTCGAGCTTCTCGACGAGATGGCGACGATCCGAGTCACGGTCGGGTGAACGGGGGTGCAGCTCGGGGAAGGCCGCGACGCCGATGGTGAACTCACCCACGTCACGGACCAGCTCGATCAGCTCGGTCGCGTAGGTGAACTCCCCCCCGTCGGGCGAGCCGTCGCTGGGCGGATCACCGGCCAGGGCCAGCACGTTGTGGATGCCGGCGTCCCGATAGCTCTCGAGCAACTCGCGGATCTCTGCTTTGGACTGGCCCACGCATGTCAGGTGCGGCATCGCCGGGAACGGCAGACGGGAGTTCAGGTCGATCACCAGGTCCCGGGTGGTCTCGCGGGTGGAACCGCCGGCGCCGTAGGTCAGCGACACGAAGGTGGGTTCGAGCGTGGCGAGCACGTCGATGGTGGCCCTGAGGTTCTCGAATCCCACTTCGGTCTTGGGTGGAAAGAACTCGAAGGAAAGCGTGGGCCCGTCTGCGAACAATTCGGAGATGTGGGTCATCGGAGTCTCAGGCCGCTGCGGAGACGAG
>Ga0182738_1001834_pt1 | contig 25813 bp, 19 predicted proteins | sample eDN5th30CBELigMG_FD_128876 | JGI IMG/M metagenome (GOLD analysis project Ga0182738, IMG submission 128876) | Enriched Miracle-Growth compost microbial communities from Emeryville, California, USA - eDNA 5th pass 30_C BE-Lig MG (version 2)... ...
ATGCCGGTATCGCTGACGGTGATCTTCAGCTCGATGTTCTCCGCGTCGGAATGACTGACCGCGCAAGTGATCCCGACCGCGCCCTTGGCAGTGAACTTCACCGAGTTGGCCAGCAGATTGTTGAGCACCTGGCGCAGCCGCAGCGCATCGCCGACCACGAACGGCGGCACATTGGGCTCGATCTGGGTGATGAAATCCACGCCCTTGCTCTGGGCCGCGGCGATGAAGGGCGCGGCGGCGTTGTTCACGATCTCGGCCGGCGAGAATGGCGCTGCCTCAATCTGCAGCTTGCCGGCTTCGATCTTGGAGAAGTCCAGGATGTCGTTGAGGATGCCGAGCAGCGAGCGCGCCGAGCGCAGGATGGTGTCGGCCAGATGCCGTTGCCGCGAGTTGAGCTCGGTTCGCTGCAGCAGCTCGCACATGCCGAGCACGCCGTTCATGGGCGTGCGGATCTCGTGGCTCATGGTGGCGAGGAATTCGGACTTGAGCCGGTTGGCCTCGACCGCAGCGTCGCGGTCCTTGCGCAACGACTGCTGTACTTCCAGCTGCTGCAGCATGGTGTTGATCGAACGGCTCAGTGTGACGAACTCGGAAGCGCGATAGGCCTCGCCGACGCGCTGTGCGCCCGAGCCGGGCGAGCCGATGCTGGCGACCGAGCCAGCGAGCTTCTCGATGGGCGCCAGCACCCGCAATTCGATGACGAGGATGCCGGCGATGCAGAAAACGGCCGCGATCAGCAAAGTCGACAACAGCAGGTGCTCGCGCGTGCTGGCGAGCGTCGCCTGCAGCGGCCGGCCCATGCTCACGTGCAGCACCGCCGCGGGCTGGCCCCAGATGTCCTCGAGCGTAACGTGCCCGTCGATGACCTGCGTGCCGAGATAGAACGTGCTGCCGTTCTCCAGCGGATGCGTTTCGGTGTAGCCGTTGCCGCCGAGACGGTGATCGGCGCCGGCCGGCTCGACGGTGATCGGGACTGCCGTCACCCGGCTGGTGGCCGGCGCCACCGTACCGGCGAGCGAGCGGCCCATGATGAGCCGCCCCTTGGGCGTCTTGGACAGCAGGGAATCGGTGACGGCCTGCGAGCTGATCAGGAAAGTCCCGGCCGAAGTCGACACCAGGCCGGCAAGCGCATTGCCGTCATTGAGCCGGCCGCCGCGGCCGGCAAGCGCCAGGATGTCGGCAGGAACCTCGGCCAGCCGGGACTGCGCGCCGTTCCAGCTGCGGCCGTACAGCACCCGGCCCTGCTCGTCGACGATCACGAGCAGGTTCAGGCGCAGCCGGCGGAATGCGGCCAGATTCAGGTTGCTGTCGATGTAGTCCGGTTGGCGGCCGGCAACGAAGCGGTAGGTATCGTCCCATTGCGCCCAGTCGGAAGCGGTCGCATTCAGATCTTCGCGCTGCGCTTCAATGGTCTGTCGCGCGCTGCGCAGATGCTCGGAGGCCGTGCGGGATTCGACGTCCAGCAGCTGCTGCGTGAAAAAGGTGCCCGCAACGTAGTACTGGACGCCTGCCAGCAATACGAAGCCGAGGGACAGCAGCAGCGTGCAGCGCAGACTGCGGGGTGCGGAGCGCAGGCGAAACTTCATCGGGCGGCGGACTCATGATCGACCATCGGCATAGGATGCCTTGGAATGCAGGCCCGTCGGCGCTCGTCATCACAACCGCGCGGCGCAGATTGCGGAACTGCTCGCCGGTTTCTCGAAGTTCATCCAAGGTCTTAGCCACGACCGAGCCGGTGCACTTAGCCGTTGGTTGGCTCCATGCCATGGCATGGAGTAACGACTGCTCCAGGATTCCAATCCGAGCCGCGCGCCTGCCATCCGTGGCGTCGATTGAAGGTCGGTGCCTCCCTCCCGGTATACAAGACCACGCAGCAACGCTCTGTTTCTCAAACCAGTCGGATCCTGGCAGCGGCATGCGTTAGGCTTGCGGCTCTTTTTTTCACGAAGGGTCCGTGAAGCCATGCGCCAGTCCGCTCTTGCCGCTGTGTGTGCTCTGACCGCCCTGCTGCCCGCCGCCGCCTCGCAGGCCGCCGCTTCCAAACCGACGCTCACCACGCTGGCCGAACAGTCCGGCTACAAGCGGACCGGCCGCTACGAAGAGGTCGAGCGGCTGTGCGCCGCTTTTCAGCAGGCGTGGCCGTCGCAGGTGCGCTGTTTCGAGTTCGGCCGCTCACCGGAGAATCGGCCGATGCTGGCACTGGCCGCCTCGGCTGACGGCACGCTCGACGCGGCGGCCGCACACAGCAAGCAGCGCCCGGTGGTGCTGATGCAGGGTGGCATTCACTCCGGCGAGATCGACGGCAAGGATGCCGGCTTCCTGGCGTTGCGCGAGATGCTGGAAGGTCGTGCTGCCAAGGGCGCGCTGGAGCACGCCACTTTCGTTTTCGTGCCGGTCTTCAGCGTCGACGGCCATGAACGCTTCGGCCGCTGGAATCGGCCGAACCAGGTCGGCCCCGAAGAGATGGGCTGGCGCACCACCGCGCAGAACCTCAACCTCAATCGCGACTACACCAAGGCCGACGCACCGGAAATGCAGGCCATGCTGAAGCTGCTGGGCGAATGGGACCCGGTGCTGTACGTGGATCTGCACGTGACCGACGGCGCCGAGTTCCAACACGACATTTCGTACAACGTGGCGCCGACGCTCGCCGGCGATGCCGAACTGGTCCGCAATGCCGTCGTGCTGCGCGATGAACTGATGCGCAAAGCCACCGCGCTGGGCTCGCTGCCGCTCGATTTCTATCCTTCCTTCGTGCGCGACGACGATCCGCAGTCCGGGTTCGCCGACAGCATCTCCCCGGCGCGCTTCTCGCAGGCGTACTGGGCGAAGCACAATCGGATCGGTGTGCTGGTCGAAACCCATTCGTGGAAGGACTATCCGACGCGAGTGCGGATCACGCGCAACTCGATCATCGGCATGATGGAACTGGCCGCAATCCACGGCGATGAATGGCTGAAGGCGGCGCAAGCCGCGGATCAGCGCGCCGCACAGATCGGCGGCGCAAGCGTCGCGCTGGTGTACGACAACACCGATCACGTGAAGATGATCGACTTCCGCGGCTATGAGTACGTGCGCGAACCTTCGGCGATCTCGGGCGCGCTCATGACCCGCTACAACAACAAGCGCCCGCAGATCTGGCACATCCCGCTCAAGGACCAGGTGAAGCCGGCAGTCAGCGTCACGGCGCCGCGCGGCGGCTACATCATTCCCGCCGCCTATGCCGACTGGATGCAGCAGAAGCTGTCATTGCACGGCGTCGAAACGCACCGGATCGAAAGCGCGCAATCGAAGGCTGCCGTGCAAACGTTCCGCGCTACCAAAGCCACCAGCGCGCCGGCGACCTTCGAGGGCCGGACAGCCATGACGGTCGAAGGCGACTGGAAGAACGAGCAGCGCGACATCCCCGCCGGCTCGCTGTTCGTGCCGATCGCGCAGGCCAACTCTTATCTGGCGATGACGCTGCTGGAGCCCAAGGATCCCGACTCCTTCCTGAGCTGGGGCTTCTTCAATGCCGCCTTCGAGCGCAAGGAATATATGGAAGCCTACGTTGCCGAAGCGGTCGCCGAGGACATGCTCAAGAAGGATCCGGCGGTGAAGCAGGAGTTCGAGCGCAAGCTGGCGCAGGACCCGGCGTTCGCACAGAGCCCCATGGCGCGCCTGGACTTCTTCTATCGCAAGCATCCGTCCTGGGATGAGCAGCTCAATTTGTACCCGGTGTACCGGACGGAGTCGGTGCTGCACTGATGCTGCCAGCCGGGCTGGTTACGCAGCCCGGCCGCTCCCGCGGCGTCAGAATCCAGTGCGGGCGCGGATCTGCAGCTGGCGTTTGGGGTAGTCGATGACGAATGCTTCGAGCGAGCCGATGACGTCCATGCCGACCAGGAGCACCGGCTCGCGCGTCATCTTCCAGCGCTCGAAGATGAACATGTCGCCGAAAGTCAGCCGCAGTCCGCGCACCTGAATCCCGCCGATATACATCGTCGGAACGGGCACGACTTCGCCGCGGGCCACGTCCAGCGTCACGCCGACGATCTCTTGCGTCAGTCCGCCTTCGATCGGCCGCCGCTTCAGCAGCTCGCGCAATGCGTTGTTGCCCACGGTCGCCTGCGCGCCGGTATCGAGGATGGCCTTGACGCGCAGCGTACCGATCAACACGTCGAAGGTCGGCAATCGATGGCTGCCGCCCAGCGTCAGCGGCACTGCGGTAAAGCCCGCCTCGGCACGTTGCTGGCGTGAGCGCCTGATGGAAATCTCGTCCTTGCGGAAATCGACGACGATGCGCTTGTCGATCAGGCCCTCGGTGCCCAGCACCCCTTCGGCGCCGCCGAAGGCATCCGGCACGATCGGCAGCTGTTTGCCCTCCAGCAGCAGATCTCCCACTTCCAGTGTCTCGACCTTGATCGAAGGCACCAGCGCCGAACCGGTCACGCCGTGCAGCCGCATCATTCGAGGGCTGGCCACTGTAGACCCCAGCCTCGTGGCAACCGACTGAATGACGGCGGAGCTGGTCGCGCCGGTATCCAGCACCAGGCGGAATGGACCCTGCCCGTTGATCATCACGGGTGCCCAGACCCGGCCGATGCGGTCGCGTTTATTGGGCGCGACATAACGCGGCTCCGGCGCTTCGACGAGAACTTCTTCGGGAACGGGGGCGGTCGTCGTCTGGATGGCGCTCGATGGCACCTCGGCGGGCGTCGGCAGGTTGCCGGTGCCTTCGGGCACAGTCGCCGCGACCGCCAGCAGACAGCAGAGCAAGTGCATCGCTTCCCCCGGAACCCCTGATGGCTGCCATCTTCTTCAAATGGCGCCCGTGCAGCCACTATGCACTTTCAGAAGCGACGGCACCAACTCCGGCATCGGTTCGACGACGCACCCGCAGCGGGCAAGCAATTCATGGGACTACGTGACGGCTCGCACTCACGCCCGGCGGTTGCGGGCGCGCGAATCCTAGGGAACAAAGGCTTCGATGATCGCCCGGATATCGGAAGGGTCGAGCCTGCGCAAGCGCAGGCCCGACCCGCCTTTTCCGGCCTATCCGTGGCGCGGGGACATCAGTATGAGAATCGCACGCCGATGCTGTAGGCGCGGCCGATCTTGTCGTAGCCGGCGCCGAGCGGCGCCGACCAGGCATAGGCGACGCTGCTGGTGGAGACCGGCGGATCCTGGTCGAGCAGGTTGGTGACATTGCCGAACAGCTGCAGACGCCCGCGGCCGCTCTCGTACAGCGTGCGCTGCACGGAAGCATTGACGATGAACTGCGAATCGACCGTGTTGTCGGCGATCTGCGCTGCAGTGAAGGTGTTGTCGATATTGGTCTCGCCGGTATACACGCCTTGCAGGTACAGGGTCCACGGACCGTTGTTGTAGGTGGCACTGCCGGTCCAGCGCCATTGCGGCGAGCCTTCGCCGGCACGGTCGACGCTGGAGAGACCGTTGTTGACGATGAGCTCGTCCACATACGTGCCCAGCACCCGCAGCAGCAGGCTGCCCTGTTCGGGGCTGAGCAGTCCGGGCACCGGCAGCCGATAGCTCAGCTCCAGGTCCACACCGCTGGTCTTCTGCGCCGCGATGTTCAGCGTCTTGTTGGCAATGTTGGTGATGACGCCGGTGGACGGATCGCGCTGGATCAGATTGCACAGGCCGGGAGTCAGCGGTGCACCCTGCGCGCCGTAGCAGAAGTTGACAATGTTCTGCCCGCCCAGCGAGCTGATCGCGTCCTTCAGGTCGATGGTGTAGTAGTCCACCGAGGCCAGCAGGCCGGGAATCTGCGGCGGTTGCCAGGTGACGCCAATGGTCGTGGTGTCGCCCTTCTCCGGCTTGAGCAGCGGATTGCCGCTGGTGCTGACGGCGGTGAATGAGGTGGGAGCGCCCGGCAGGCCGTAGTCGGTGATGGTGCCGACGAACGGGATGGCCGTGGAGAACAGCTCCAGGATGTTGGCCGCACGGATGTCCTTCGAGCGGGTGCCGCGCAGCAGCAGGCCCTGGAATGGCGAATACGTCAGGCCGCCCTTCCAGGAAGTCACCTTGCCGCTGGTGCTGTAGTCCGTGTTGCGCGCCGCGGCGTTCAATTCCAGCGAGCGCGCGAACGGCAGATCCTTGAGCAGCGGCACCACGGTTTCGGCGAAATATTCCGTGACGTTGTAGTGGCCACCGTACTGCTTGGGATTGCCGAACTTCCAGCCGCCGTTGGGGAAGGCGGGAGTGATGAAGCGTGAGATCGGATCGGAATCCTGCGAGGCGCTTTCGCGCCGGTAGTCGATACCGGCCGTCACCGACACCACGTCGGCCCAGGTGGAGAAGGGCTCGCCGTGAACCGACACGCCGGCGACATCCTGCTTGATGGTGCTGTCGGTCATCATGGTGCCCAGCGAATAGGTTGCCGCTGCGGCCGAGACCGATCCCGAGCCGAAAGGATTGAGCGGCACACAGCCCGCCGCCGCGCCGCGCCCCTGGTAGTTCGGCGCGCTGACGATGGCGATGTCCGCCGGGTTGGTCGAATCGATGCGACAGATCGGCGTGCCATCCGGCCCGACCACGGTATCGATGGCCGCGCGCAGGTTGGCGTTGATCATGTGATCGTAGGAACGGGCGGCATAGGTCGTCTTGCCGGAGGCGATATGCGCGTCCCAGCCCCAGCCGTTGTCCAACGTGCCTTCCAGGCCGATGGCGCCGCGCGTCACCTTGTTGCTGCCGCTCACCCGCAGGTAGGGATCGTTGAACTCGCGCCAGCGCCGTCCCATGTTGAACGACTGCAGGTCGTTGTCGGTCATGATGGCGCGCACCGCCGGATCGAGATAGGCGTTGTCGCGCTGGATGGTGATGATGGGCTCGCCGTTCGGCGTGTAGTCGGGCATGGTCCGGCCGAGGCTGTACGACTCGGCGTAGGACAGCTCGGCGAACGCGCTGACCTGATCGGTGAAATCGAAAGTGGTGCGCGCGAAAACGTTCTTTCTTTCCAGGGGCGTGGCCAGTGGATAGTTGTCGCCGTCCACACCACCATCGCCGCCCACCATCAGGTTGGCGCCCACGTTGGTGCCGTAATGGAAAGGGATCGCCTTGCCGCCGGCACCGAACTGGATGCCGCGCAGCGGGCTGCCTGGCTGTGCAACGATGACACCGCCATCGGTGATGCCCGAAGCAGTCACGCCCTGCATCGCGATGCGCGCCACCGGTTGTCCATCGATGACGCCAGGTACCCAACCCCAGCGATGTCGGCCCCAGTCGCGGCTGTATTGCATGGCGACCTGGTCCAGCTTGCTGAATTCGCCGGCGATCATGAACTGCCCGCGGCCATCCGCGAAATCCGATCCCCAGGCGAGAGTCGTGGTGCGCTCGCGGTTATCGCCGTGCTCCGACAAGCCGAACTGCGCGCTGCCTTGGAAGCCTTCGATTTTCTTCTTCAGGACCAGGTTGATTACGCCTGACACTGCATCGGAGCCCCACGCGGCCGAAGCGCCACCGGTCACGACTTCGATGCGCTCGACCAGCGCCGAGGGAATCGCATTGATGTCGACGATGCCGGTATTGGTCGTGGGCACGAAGCGACGGCCGTCGACCAGCGTCAGGGTGCGCGTCGCGCCAAGCCCGCGCAGGTTCACGAAGTTGCCGCCCTGATTTTGGGTCGCCACGGTCATCGAGGCCGCCGCCCGGACCGACGGCATCTCGTAGAGCACGCTGCTCACGTTGACGGCCGCACGCGCCTCGATCTCATCGACACCGACAATGGTGGTGGGAGTCGGCGCATTGAAGCCGTTGCGCTGAATACGCGTGGCGGTGACTGCCACTTCTTCCAGCGTCGTCGCATTATCGTTCGGCGGTGTCGGGCCGCTGTTTGCGGCGGACGCAGCTGATGATGATGGGCCAGGCTCGACCGTTTGCGTCGTCTGCGCCAGCAGCATGCGGCCGCCATCACCGTTCCACGAGATCAAACGCGGACCGTGGCCTGCATTGAGCTTCTGGTTGCTGACGACGATGGTGTTGCTCGCCGTCACTTCATAGATCAGTCCGGTTCGCGAGAGCATGATGGAAATGGCATCCGCGGGCCGGAAGCGGCCGCTCAGCGATTGCGAGCGCGCATCGCCGAGCTTGCCGGCGTCGGCAATGATCTGCACATCGGCCTGACGCGAGAACTGCATCAGCGCCGCAGCAACCGGCTGCGCCGGAATATCGAACGACCGCTCCTCGGCCACCAACTGCACAGGCTGCGCGGCCATGGCGGCCAGCGGCGCGACAGTGCCTGCGCCGATCACCAGCGTATTGCACAGAGCCCGGATCAGCAGCCTGAGCGAAGCAGAGGACGCCGGCCTGGCGCGTGCGCCAGCGAGCGTCGCGGCACGTGTTGCCGAAGCCCGCCGGGAACGGTCCTTGGAATGATGCATGTCGTCTCCTGAAGAGATGGAACCCGGGGATCGATACCCCACTGCCTCGGATTCCTTAATTGGTTTGTGAATGCGATGACTGCGCCAAGACGTTGGCGCGCGCAAAAGCGGAAGCGCGCACGACGTTCTCGGCTCACTTTTTTTCACGCACGCCGCGCCATGCCGACGTGCTTTCGACGCGATGCCGATTTGCTATCGGCGGTGCTGTCGATGTGTGTTTCGATTACAGCGGCACCGGGGACCTCAGGCTCACTCCATGCACCGGCATGTTTTCGTCGCGTCGAGTGTTTTTTCTGATCGGGTTTGATCGTGGCGAAAACAGATACACAAACCGCCGACATCGATCCGGTCGCGCACGGCCATGGTTACTTCGACACGCAGGCGCGCTCGCGCGATGTGGCATCGTTGTTCCAGCAGCACAATCAGTTGCTGCTGCGCTTTCTTCGCGCACGCCTGGGATCGGAGCACGAAGCCAAGGAAGTTGCGCAGGAAGCCTACGTCAGGCTGCTACAGCTGGATCGCACGGGCGCGGTGAGTTTCCTGCGCGCCTATCTTTTCAAGGTAGCGATGAACCTGGCCATCGACCGTCTGCGTGAACGCACCAAGCAACCGCTGCACGCCGAGCCTGAACTGTTCGAGGAACTCGAAGGCAGCGCCGGCCCGGAACGCGCTGCCATCGCCGATGAGGAGCTCGACCTTCTCGATATCGCACTGAACGAGCTGCCCACCCGCTGCCGTCACGCACTGGTCCTGCATCGTTACCACGACAGGACTCAGCGCGAGATCGCTGCAGAGCTGGGCACATCGGAACGAACCGTACGCAGTTACCTGGTGCAGGCGATGCTGTATTGCCGGCTGCGCCTGGATGGCCTGTCCGCCGCCGAAGCCGATGCGATGGTGCGCCAATGAACACATCGTCCCGACCTCGTTCCGCTCATGACGTGCAACGCCTGCGTGAAAGCACCGAGTGGCTGATTCGACTGTCGAACGGTGCGCCGGATGGAACGCTCGACGACGAGGATCTGGCGGCATGGGTCCGTTGGTACGAAACGGATTGCGGCAATGCGCGGGCCTTCGAGGAGATGCAGAGCCTGTGGGATCGCCTGGGGCTGCTCGGACGCGTCGACGTGAACGTCGCGGCTCCCTCCGAACGCGAGCCAGCACAACGATCGGATGCGCCAGCAGAACAACGCCATGGCTTGCGTGGCGTGCTGGAAAAATTCCTGCCGTCGCTGGCGGGCCCTGCTCGAAGAAAATTCGCCTGGAGCAGTCTGCTCGCTGCCGGCGCACTGGGCGTATGTGCCCTCGTGGCGCTGGTCATGATGCGCACGCCGCTGACATTGCCGCCGGATGGTGCCCTCGGCACCGGGCTCGCGGAAAATCAGGAAGCGGTGTTGCCCGACGGCTCGACCGTGGCACTCGGCGCCCACTCCAGTCTCGCGCTGGAATATGAACCGGCCGCACGGCATCTCAAGCTCACGCAAGGCCAGGCCTATTTCAATGTCGCCAAGGACAAGACCCGGCCCTTTGCCGTGGACACCGGCGACCTTCGCATCCTGGCCGTAGGCACCGCGTTCGACGTGCGCAAGAACGACGGCCGGGTTGCCGTGACCGTCACGGAAGGCATTGTCGACATCATCACCGACCCGCCCCCGCTCGGCAGCGCAGGTGCTGCACGCAACAGCCGTGCCGCCGGGCGCAGCGCGCCGATCCGGGTGGCAGCGGGCTACCAGCTCATCTGGGACAAGGGAGCCGACGACGGCCGCAAGCAGATCCTGCAACTCTCACAAGTCGACGCGGCCGGCATGACGGCCTGGCGCGAAGGCCGGCTGGAGTATGTCAACGAGCCGTTGTCGGTGGTCATCGCCGACGTCAACCGCTACTCGTCGCGACAGCTGCTGGTCGACGGCAACGACCTGGGCTCGCTCAACTTCACCGGCACCATCCTGGTCGATTCGATCGATGACTGGCTGGCAGCGATCCAGCTGTCGTTCCCGATCAACGTGCGCGAGGGCCAGGACGGCGCATTGCTTATCCGCCGGCACGCATCGGACGAAGCAACTGCAGCGTCCGCGACGTCGCAACTGTCGACGATGCTCGACACGCCCCCGCGATAGGTGATCGCGAGGGCGTGAGCAGCGGCTCAGCGCGCCTTCTTGTCGATCTCCTCGGCCTTGGCCTCGTCCGCCTTGGCTTCGGCCGCCCGGCCCATCTCGTTGTAGATGTCGGCACGGCGGTAATAGCCGTCCGGCTCGTCCGGCTCCAGCGAGATCGCCTTGTTGGCATCCTCCAGCGCCTGCTCCTTCTTCTCCAGCGACATCAGGATGCGGGCGCGATTCAGATAGCCGTAAGCGTCATCGGGCTGCAGCTCGACGAACTTGTTGGCGTCTTGCAGCGCCTCGTCGAACTTGCCGGACGCATCCCGGGCGCGGGATCGCAACAGGTACAGATCGGCGCGGCCCGGTGCCTGCTCGATGGCCCGGCGCAGGATCGAGATCGCCTCGTCCGGCTTGCCCTTGGAAAGCGCCGCCTGCGCCTGGTTCATCAATTCTTCCGCTGCCTGGTCATTGCCCTGTGCCGGCAGTGCCAGCGGCATCGACAACAGCAACCCGGCCAGTGCAACGATCCGCCAACCCTTTCTGGACACGCGAACTACGAACATGGCGAGCCCCCTGAATTTACTTTGTTCAATGACTTCGCGGCCGATGGAAACGGCAACGCCAGCGCATTATGCGCCGAAGCAGGCAAAGCCAGAACTCGATGCCGCGCGCCCGGCTCGAAGGCTTCGGCGGCGTCGGGCTTGCCACCTCAACAGCGCCGCGCCCGACGCTTTTCCTGAAGTTCCCGGCGTTGCGCCTGCAGGCGTTCGCCAGCCTTGGCCGTATAGCCGGCCCGCATCCGGGAGGCGATTTTCCGCAACGACTGTTGCAGGCGCCGGCAGGCCTCTGCCTGGGCCGCCGTGGCTGCCGCCTCGCTCTGCCTGGACGGCGCCGCACGGCGAGGAACCGTAGAGCGGCTCGGGGCTGCTTTACCCGACTTCGAGGGTGCCGGCGTATCCAAGATGCTGATCCGGCTCAGGTCCAGATCGTAAGGGCGCATCTCGGCATCGCAGGGGCGATCGGAGAAGGTGGCGACACCGGCGACTTCGCAGCGGTAGACCTGCCTGGCGACCCGCGCGGGCGGACTCTCCGCGGCATCGACCACAGGCATCGTCATGTGAAACAACGCCATCGTCGCAACCAGATTGCACAACCGAGCCATAGACCCTCCGCTCCTGCATCAGCCGCGGTCGACTGTGCGGCAGGCAGCTCTCGGGCAATGAATGAATATCTGGCTGTTCGCCCAAGTAACGCAGCGCCTGCTTGCCGGTCATTCGTGCTTCTCGCCGAAGGGCATCGGCGCAAGCGCAAGTCAGGCGCGCGAGATGTAACAGCCATGTAAAGGCCGCCGGCGTCTCCCTGCATTTGCATAACAAGTCTTTACTCTCGCCGCGCCGTGCCAACGGCAGACTGCCGTCTGCTCCAGACACCCGCGCCGATCAGGCGAAAGGAAAGGACGTGCTGCATTCTCCCGAGGCACGCTGCGTTGCCGGCGTGCTGTTGATCTCGCTGTTGTCCGCCTGTGGCGATGGTGCCGATGACGGCGGCTCGATGGATACCAGCGTCTCGCCCCGTACAGTCAGTTTCAAAGCGGCCTCTCCGGATGCCGCCGCGCCGGCGGCGCAGACGGTCACGGCAACCTTCGGTTCGGACATTGCTCAACTGTCCGTGATCCACAACGGCCGCGCCATCGCCGACGTGCGCTCTGCGCTGACCGGGCGAACCGCGCAGATCACGATCCAGCCTCCCTCGCCGACCAGCGTCGGCGCGGGCGTTTTCGATGGAACGGTTGCAGTGACGGGCCAGGTCTGCGCCGACGCGACTTGCAGTTCGCTCATCGCCGGCAACACCCAGACGGTGAGCGTGACCTATCAGGTCTCTCCGGCCGTGGGGCTGGTCATGCCGCATGTCGCCACCGCCGGCCGGTCGGAAGCCGTTGTGGTCCGCGGCAGCGGTTTTCGCGGATTCACCGTCAGCGGCGTGCGCTTCGGCACGACGCCGGCCATTGCCTCCACGGTCGTCAGCGACACCGAGATCCATGCAACGCCTCCGGCACTCGCAGCCGGAAACCACGAGGTGCAGGTCGATTTCGGCGGGCATCAGGGCGCGATCACTTCCACCGCCACATTGGCCGTGGTGGAGCCGCTCACACTGGCCGCCACGACGTTGAGTTATCCGGCCACCGGCAGTCTGACCATCCAGGACCTTCTCTACGATGCGGAGCGCGGCGCGCTGCTCGTCGCCACGAACATCAATGGCGGGTCGATAGTGCGCTACGCCTACGCCGATGGAGCGTGGAACGATCCAAGCAGCGTAGCGATCAGCCAGCTGCGGAACATCGCGCTGTCGCCGTCGGGGCAGCAGTTGCTCGCTGTATCGAACACCGCACTAATGCCCATGGATCCTTCCAGTCTCGTGTCGGGCACCGTGATTGCGGCGCCTTCGCTGGCTGCCAACAACTTCCTCAAGGACATCGCCGTCGCCAACGACGACAAAGCCGTCGTCGCTACCGGCACCAGCAACGGCGAGAGCAGCGCCACGAAGCTGTACACGTACGACATCCGCACCAAGGCACTGAGCCAGAGCTCGGCGACCCTGAACAACGCCACGGCGGCCGCGGCGCCGGATGGATCCAGGATCGTGCTGATGCAGGGTACGGCCAAGACCACGTCCGATCTCGCAGTGAGCACCTATACCGGATCGACCAGCAGCTTCGGCAGCGCCATCATCTCGCTCAAGCAAACGTCCGTCGCGCCTGCCGTGGATCGCGCAGCCACGCGCATTGCGCTCAACGGCGTCAAAGTTTATGGCAGCGACTTCGGCTTGCTGGGAACGCTTCCGGCCACCACGCTCGCCGTTGCCTTCAGGCCTGACGGCAAGCGGGCCTATACCTACGACTCGGCCGCGGCTGCCGTGCTCACTTTCGACACCTCGACCAGCAAGAAGGGCGCAGCATTCCCGCGCATCGGCTCGGCCACTGCCCTCGCAGGCAATCCCGGTACGGGCTTGAAGATGACGATCAGCCCCGACGGCAACACGCTGTTCCTCGCCGGCAGCACGCAGATCGTCATCCAACCGACTCCGTCTCTCTAGGACCCGGCATCATGCGTACACGACGCCCATTTCCCATTGCATTGGCGATCGCCACGGTCCTGTTGTCGAGCACTGTCGCGTCGGCGCAGGAACGCGCGGTGCAGACGACGAACTTCCAGCTGAGCGTGGCGGCCAGCGACACCGATACCAAGGACAGCCTGTCCAGCGGCAAGCTCAGGATCGGCGCGGCGGCAACGATTCCGCTCGGCCAGTACTTCGGCGCCTCGGTTGCCGGCGCCTACTCCGATGTGAACGTCAGGACCCGCGACGTCCTGGGTGGCGGCCTGTCCGCCGGCGGCCAGAACTCCTGCGGTTTCAACGGCACCGAAGCAGACGTTGCGCTGTTCGCGCGCCGGCCGTCGCTGGGAAAGATCGGAGTGAGCTATGGGCTGGGCCGGCTGTCGCCGGACTGCGGCGCCAGCTCGGTGTTCGTCGCAACCGGTGATGAGAAGCTGCGTACCGACAACTACCGTATCGATGCGGAGATCTATGTGCGCGACCTGACCTTCGCGGTGGCGCGCACATCCACCGATCTCGATGGCCACCAGACGCTGGAATCGACGGCCTGGAGCACCAGCTGGTACCCGCTCGACAGCCTGCGCATCACCGCTTCCGGCAACGATCTGTACGACCAGGACAGTTACGGCCTGCGGCTCGATCATCAGCCGGAATTTCTCGGCGACGTGCTGGGCGTGCATGTCGGTTACTCCATGACCGACGTGCACCCGCGCATCCGGACCATCACCGTGGGTTTCGCGTACTACTTCGGCGCCCAGACTTCCTTGAAGACCAGAGACCGCGAATACCGTTGAGCGCAGCCCTCACGCGACCAGCGACACCTGCGCAATCCGCTCCGCCTGGTTTCTCAGCAGTCGACCGAAGCCGACGGCATCGTAGATTTCGTCCAGCGCCGCCAGGTCCGGCGGCCGCCGTTCGAGCGACTCGAGCGTGGCATCCAGCGGCATGTCGCAGGCGATCTCGGTCAGGCGGCGCGCCAGTAGCGCCGATTCGTGATGATCGCGCAGCTGCCCGCAGACGAATCCCGCGTTGCGCAGCTTGAGCTTGAGAACGCCGTCGAGATTCTCGTACAGCTGCGTCAGCGACTCGAAATGCCTGAACAGCAGCGAAGCCGTCTTGCGGCCCACGCCGGGAACGCCGGGAATGTTGTCGACCGCATCGCCCATCACGGCGAGAAAACACGGCATGCGCTCGGGTACCACGCCGAAACGCTCGGCGATGTCGCCGTAGGCATAGCGCCGGTCGTCGATGTAATTCCAGTATTCATCACCGGGACGCACCAGCTGCGACAAGTCCTTGTCACGTGTGACCAGCACAACGTTCTTGCCCGCTTTGCGCATGCGCGTAGCCAGCGTGCCGATGATATCGTCCGCTTCGTATTCGCCACTGCCGAAGCTCGCAATTCCGAGCGCACGACACACCTGCCGGCACAGCGCGAACTGACGCCGCAACTCCAGCGGCGCGGGCTCGCGATTGGCCTTGTAGGCGGGATAGATCTGCTTGCGGTAAGAGACTGCCAGACTCTCGTCGAAGGCCACCGCGATGTGCCGCGGCTTGACGCGTTCGACCAGGTCGCCCAGGAACCGGGCAAAACCATGCACGGCGTTGACGGGATTGCCGTCGCCGTCGATCAGCGTGTTCGGAACGGTGTGCCAGGCGCGGAAAATGAAGATCGAAGCGTCGATGAGATAGAGCATGAACCGCGCACTGCGGCCCTCCGCTACGGCGGAGGACCAGGATTTACTGGATGCCGTGCGCCTTTAGCCGCGCGTGCAGCGGGCTGGAGCGCGGGAAATGAGCCAGCAGATACTCCATCTGGTCGGCCAGCACGCGGCGGCTCTTCAGGTAGATGTATTCGGCGTAGGTCGGCGTGAACGGCACCGCAATCAGCTGCAGACCGGCCTGTTCCGGAGTTTGCGAAGCCTTGAGATTGTTGCAGCGGCGGCAGGCGGTGACCACGTTGGTCCACTTGTCGCGGCCGCCCTGACTCAACGGCCGGACATGGTCGCGCGAGAGCTGGCTGGACGGAAAGCGCTGGCCGCAATACAGGCACAGGTGCGCATCGCGTTTGAACAGCGTCTGGTTGTTCAGCGGCGGGGTGTAGTCCTGGCGCAGGTTGCCGGGGTTATGCGTGTGGCCGATGGTGGCGATGATGGAGTTGACATCGACCACCGTGCGCAGCCCCGACTTGGCGTTGGTGCCGCCGAACAGGCGGTACAGTCGGGTGCCGCAGGTGTAGGCCACCTGCTCGGTGTGATACAGGCGCACCGCGTCCCGGTAGTCGATCCACTCCAGGGGCATGCCCGATACGTCGGTGCGAAGGATCTCTTGACTCAAGTTGTACGGTTGTTGCACGACTCGGTGCGCCTTGCGCCGAGCCGAAGATTGGCTCGAGCGTTGCTCAAGGCACGCACATAAGATACGCGAGCAATGTGTAAAAATTCAACGAGCGTAAGTCTTTAAACTGCAACGGGTATTTAGACGGCTGTGTTGCCCGGACCACGACTTGCGGGCAAAACCGCCCGGCGCGGGCCCCTGTGGAGGATTCAATCGCGGTGCCGAAACACCCGGCTTCGGCGCCGCACTCTGCCCGAACGGCCGGCTCAGTGGCCGCCTTCCAGCGATTTCACCGCCTGGATCATGGCCACCATGACCTTCTGCGCATCGCCGTAAACCATGGCCGTGTTGTCGGCGTAGAACAGCTCGTTCTCCACGCCCGAGTAGCCTTTGCCCTGGCCGCGCTTGATCACGTACACCTGCTTGGCCTGGTCGACGTTCAGGATGGGCATGCCGTAGATGGGCGAGGACTTGTTGGTGCGCGCCGCCGGATTCACGGTGTCGTTGGCGCCGATCACCACCGCCACGTCCGCTTCCTTGAACTCGCCGTTGATGTCTTCCAGGTCGTAGATCATGTCGTAGGGCACGCCGGCTTCGGCCAGCAGCACGTTCATGTGGCCGGGCATGCGGCCAGCGACCGGATGGATGGCAAACTTCACTTCCACGCCCGCCTCCACCAGCAGCTTCACGAACTCGTACAGCTTGTGCTGGGCCTGCGCCACCGCCAGTCCGTAGCCGGGGGCGATGATGACCTTGGAGGCGTAGCGCATGTTGATGGCGGCATCGCCGGCTTCGGCCGGCTTCATGCTGCCCTTGATCTCGCCCTGGGCCTCGTCGCCGGCAGCGCCGAAGTTGCTGAAGATGACGTTGGAGACGCTGCGGTTCATGGCCTTGGCCATCAGCAAGGTCAGCAGCGTGCCGGCCGAGCCGACCACCATGCCGGCGATCATCAGCGCCGGGTTCTGCAGCACGTAGCCTTCGAAGCCGACGGCCAGACCGGTGAAGGCGTTGTACAACGAGATCACCACCGGCATGTCGGCGCCGCCGATCGGCATCGTCATCAGCACGCCGAAAATCAGCGCGCTGGCGAAGAAGGCGGCGACGACGCCGGGATGCGCATGGCCGTGGACGCCGAACACGATGTAGGCGCCGATGCACAGCGTCGCCAGGAACACCGTGCCGTTGATCACCTGCTGGCCGGTGACGCGCCAGGTGCCGTTGATGCGGCCGTCGAGTTTCGCCCAGGCGATCAGCGAGCCCGCCAGCGACACGGCACCGATCAGTGCACCGACGATCGTCACGATCAGCGGAACGATGGGATGCGCAGCGCCCGGCCGCAACAGCTCGACCGCGGCGATGGCTGCGGCCGCGCCGCCGCCCATGCCGTTGTAGAGCGCGACCATCTGCGGCATCGCCGTCATGGCGACGCGCTTGCCGCTCCACCACGCCCACAGTGTGCCGATGCTCAACGCAATGGCCGCCAGCGCGACGTTGGTGGTCAGGTGCGGCCGCGCCGCCTCGTCGATGCCGAAGACATAAAGGAAGCTGGCCAGCGTAGCCACCAGCATGCCCACACCTGCGACGACGATGCCGGAGCGCGCCGTGACCGGCGAGGACATGCGCTTCAGGCCGTAGATGAACAGGAATGCGGCGGCGAAGTAGCTGGCGTCGATGATGACGTGCGGTTGCAGGTTCATGGCGGCTTCTAGTTCTTCTGTTCGTTGGACTTGGCGCCGGTCTTGGCGCTGGGCTTGAACATCTCCAGCATTCTCTCGGTCACCACGTAACCGCCGGCGGCGTTACCCGCACCGAGCAGCACGCCGACGAAACCGATGACCTGCTCTACCGTGGAAGTCGCGTTCAGCAGCGCGTACATGGCGCCGACGACCACGATGCCGTGCACGAAATTGGAGCCCGACATCAGCGGTGTGTGCAGGATCGCCGGCACGCGGCCGATGATCTCGTAGCCGGTGAAAGCGGCCAGCATGAAGATGTACAGGGCCACGAAGCCCGTCAGCGTGGTGGTCAGATCCATGGGTGATCCTGCCGTTGTTTTCGATTAACCCGCCACGGCCTTCTGGGCCGCTTCGTTCTTGATCTCGCCCGCGTGCGTCAGCGCCGTCTTGGCGACGACCTCGTCGCTCCAGTCGAGCTGAATGGCCTGTTCCTTCAGGAACAGCTCGATCAGGTTGAGCTGGTTCTTGGCGTACAGCTCGCTGGCGTGCTCGCCCAGCAGGCTCGGCACGTTCAGCGGCGCGACGATGGTGACCTGTCCCACCTGCACCGTTTCGCCGGGCTGCGTGTACTCGCAGTTGCCACCACCTTCGGCGGCCAGATCGACGATCACGCTGCCGGCTTTCATGCCGTCCACCTGCGCCTTGCTGATCAGCTTCGGTGCAGGCCGTCCGGGGATCGCGGCCGTGGTGATGATGAGATCGGCCGACTGGATGTGCTTGGTCACGACCGATGCGATCTTGTCTTTCTCTTCTTGAGTCAGTTCGCGCGCATATCCGCCGGCGCCGCGTGCATCGACCCCGGTGTCGACGAACTTCGCGCCGAGGGATTCCGCCTGTTCTTTCGTTTCGGGGCGCACGTCGTAACCTTCGGTCATCGCACCCAGGCGACGCGCGGTGGCCAATGCCTGCAATCCGGCCACACCCAGTCCCATCACCAAAGCCTTCGCCGGCCGGATCGAACCGACGGCGGTGGTCATCATGGGAAGGATTCGCGCCAGATTGGTCGCGCCGAGCAATGCCGAGTAATAACCCGCCAGCGCAGCCTGGCTCGACAATGCATCCATCGCCTGCGCGCGGGTGATGCGCGGCACGAGTTCCATGGCGAACGTGGTGATCTTCCGATCGCGCAGCAGCTTGGTGAGCTCGGGTTCCTTGTGGGCGTATATGAAGGAGATGAGGATCGCTCCCTCCTTCATGGCGCGCACCACTTCCATCTCCGGCGGCTGTACGGCCAGGACGATGTCCGCGTCCCGCACCAGGGTCAGCGCATCGTCGACGAAAGAGGCGTTCTTGAAGGCACTGTCCGGCAGCTTGACGGCGTTACCGGCCCCGGACTGAATCTGGATCTGTGCGCCCAGCTTGACCAGTTTGTCGGCGACAGCCGGCACCATGGCAATGCGTCGTTCGTTCGGTCGTGTCTCTTTCAGTACCGCTATCTTGACGGGCATGCACACTCCTCGAAGATCGCGCGATTGGCTTTTTTTTGCGCGCGAACCCGAACGATACCCTATTTCCGGGAAAAAACAGGCCGTGAAAGCCATGAATTTGCATGACTCATCCCAAGCCTGCAGCGCAGTCCGAGCCTGCGCACGCTCGTGCTAGACTCGCGGCGCTTTCCGGGGGGCCTCCCGCATCCGCTGCACGAATGTCGAATTCCGCCTTGCGTGTCTTAAGCGCACTGCTTGCGCTGTGTTATCCGATCGCAGCTCATCTGGCTGTCTCGCTGCACAGCTTTCCGCTCACGCTCACCGCGATCGCCGTGCTGGCCGCAGCGATTCTCGTGCCTTCGCTGCTGCGCGGCCGGCTGGCTGCGTGGCTGGTGTCGTGCGTCGTCGTCGCTGCGCTGTGGTGGCTGGCGCGCTCACATAACAACCAGCTGGCGTTGTACGCGCCGCCGGTGCTGGTGCCGGCCTTCCTGGCCAGCGTGTTCGGTCACACACTGGCTCAAGGCCGCACACCGCTGATCTCGCAATTCATCCAGGCGCTGCACACCACGCCGGACCCGATCGACGATGCGGTCTGGACTTACGCGCGGCGACTGACATGGATCTGGACCTTGCTGATGGCAGGCATCGCAGCGACCAATCTGCTGCTGGCCGCGTTCGCCTCGCCTGGTGGCCTGCTGCTGATTGCAGGGATGACGCCGCCCTGGAGCGTTTCGCTGGAAACCTGGTCATTGTTCGCGAACCTGATCGGCTACCTGCTGGTCGCGGCGCTTTTCGTCGGCGAGTACGCTTACCGGCGTCGGCGCTTTCCGCAGCAGCCGTATCGCAATTTTTTCGTTTTCCTGGGCCGCACCCTTGCGGCGGGTCCGCGCCTGATGGGACGCGGTTGAACGACATGGAAGAGAACAAGAGCATCTCCGCCACAGCGAATGCTGGTGCCCTCACCGCGTGCGCGCCGTTACGCATTGCACAGAGCCATCCTGCGCTGGCCGGACATTTTCCGGGACAGCCGATCGTGCCCGGCGTGGTGCTGCTGGATCAGGTGCTGGCGGCAGCGCAACGCTGGCTCGGCCGCAGCGTCCGTCTGCGGACGCTGCGGCAAGCCAAGTTCGTGGCGCCCCTGCTGCCGGAGCAGGAATCGCAGATCGAGCTGAAGCTCCAGGACAGCGAGCTGCGCTTCAGCATCACGCGCGACGGCGTTGCCATCGCCCAAGGTTCGATGAGCGTGGATCTCGGAGCCGGCGCTTGAAGCAGCAGTGGATCGAACGCCCCGAAGGCGGCAGCCTGTTCGCGCTGACCCTGATCCGCACCTTCGCCATGCTGTGCGGACGAACGGCGGCGCGCCTGGTGCTCTTCCCGGTGACGCTTTATTTCCTGATCCGGCGCGGCCCCGAACGTCGCGCTTCGCGCAACTATCTGGAGAAACTGACCGGCCGCAAGGCAACGCTGTGGCAGGTCGCCCGCCACATCTACTGCTTTGCCGCGGTCACGCTCGACCGCGTCTTCCTGCTTTCGGAGCGATTCAAGCGCTTCGACATCCGCACCTACGGCCTCGATGAGCTGCGCGGCGCGCGGCGCCTGGACCGTGGCGTGCTGATCTTCGGCTCACACTTGGGTAGCTTCGATGCGTTGCGTGTCTTCTCCCAACTGCGCGAGGACGTGAATGTCCGGGTGGTGATCGACGTCGAGCAGAATCCCGCGATGACTTCAGTGCTCAATTCGCTGAACCCGGCGCTGGCGGCTTCCATCATCAACGCGCGCCAGGAAGGCACGACCACGGCACTGGCGATCAAGGAAGCGCTCGACCAGAAGGCGCTGGTCACGCTGCTGGTCGATCGCGCCCGGCCGGGCAACGCCGTCATCGCCGCCGACTTTCTCGGCGAGCCCGCACCGTTCCCGACGGCCCCCTGGATGCTGGCCGCGGCGCTGCGAGTGCCAGTGGTGTTGTGCTTCGGGCTGTATCGCGGCGGCAATCGCTACGACCTGCATTTCGAGCTGTTCTCCGAGTCGCTGAACATCGAGCGCAGCCGGCGCGAGGCCGGTCTGAGCGAAGTCATCCAGCGTTTCGCCGACCGGCTTGCCCATCACGCGCGCAGCGCGCCTTACAATTGGTTCAACTTCTATGATTTCTGGCACCTTCAAGCGCGCCCTGCTGATACTGATGCTGCTGCCGACGGTCGCTCCGATGGCGGCGCAGCTGGACGCGGCTGACGCAAAAACGCTGATCGCACAGCTGGCAAAACCGACGCCGGCGACCATCGACTTCAGCGAGATCCGCTTCTCGCCGCTGCTGAAGCAGCCGCTGATCGTGTCCGGCACCCTGGGCTACCAGGGACCGACATCGCTGGACCGCCACGTGACCCAGCCGTATCGCGAGACCACCGAAATCCGCGGCGACTCGGTGCGCGTGCGCCGCGAAGGCGAGCCGGAACGCAGCTTCGGCCTGAAGCGTGCACCGGAATTGCAGGGATTGCTGAGCGCCTTCACTTCGCTGCTGGCCGGAGATCATTCGGCAGTGGAACGTGAATTCACGATCGATGCCTCAGGAGACACCAGCGCCTGGCGGATACTGCTGGCGCCCCGCGATGCACGCCTGAGCCGGCGCGTGAAGCTGATCCGGATCGAAGGGCGCAACGACGCACCGCGCTGCTTCTCCATCATCGGCGACAACAACGGCGCGAGCATGATGCTCCTCGGAGCAACGGCACACGTCGAGTTGCCCAAGCCGGTGACCCGCGAGTGGCTCGAACGCTTCTGTAGCCAGCCAAACGAATGAAGCGCACCGCGCCGGCCATTGAGCTGCTGCTCGGCTGGGCCCTGGCCCTGCTGGCACTGGGCTGGTATGTGCAGAAGGATCTGGTCGTCGGCACCGATCTGCGGTTGTTCCTGCCCAGCCCGACCACGCCCGAACAGCGTCTGCTGCTGGATGAAATAGGCGAAGGGCCGGCTTCGCGCGTGCTGGTGATGGCGATCGACGGCGCCGCGGCAGAAACGCTGGCTGACACCTCCCGCGCCTTCGCCTCGGCCTTGAGCGAAAGCAAGAGCTTCCGCCTGGTGACCAACGGCGAGATGTCGCTGGATGCGGTACCGGACGAGCTGCTCGGCTATCGCTTCCTGCTCTCCCCGACGCTGGATTCGCAGGCGCTCGACAGCAAGTTCCTGCACGATCAGTTGCAGACGCGGGCGCGCGATCTCGCTTCGCCGGCCGGCGCTATGCTCGAATCGTTCCTGCCGCGCGATCCCACGCTGGAGCTGCTGAAAGTCCTGCAGAACTGGCAGCCGATGCAGGAGCCACACCGCCTGTACGACGTCTGGTTCGACGCCGATGGCAGGCGTGCCCTGCTGATCGCAGAGACGGTCGCGCCGGCCTTCGATCCCGATCGTCAGCGTGCAGCCATCGATGAGCTGCAGCAGACGTTCCGGTCGGTCGACACTTCCGGTCAGCTGCATCTGACGGTCAGCGGCCCCGGTTCGTTCTCGGTGCTGATGGAAAAGCGCACGCGCGGCGAAGCGCAGGCGTTGGGAACGGCTGCGACCGTCGGCATGATCATCCTGCTGCTGATCGCATATCGAAGCATCGGCAGCGTGATCCTGAGTTCGCTGCCGCTGGCGAGCGCAGGCGTCGCCGGGTTGTTGGCGGTAAGTCTGCTGTTCGATGCAGTTCACGGCATCACGCTGGCATTCGGCTTCACGCTGATCGGCGTTGCACAGGACTATCCGCTGCACCTGCTCAGTCACGAACGTCCGGGCAGCTCGCCGCTGCAGTCGGCCCGCAGCCTGTGGCCGACGCTGGCTACCGGTGTCGCCAGCACCTGCATCGCCTACGCCACGTTCCTGTTCTCCGGCGTCGTCGGCCTCGCCCAGCTCGCCTGCTTCACCGTCGCTTCGCTTGCGGCTGCGGGGCTCAGCACACGATTCCTGTTGCCGCGGCTGATCGATCCTTCCGGCCGCGATCTTGGCGATTCGGAATTCCTCGGGCGACTGTGGCGGCGCATCGCCAGCCTGCCGCGGCCACGTTGGGCCGGCGTCGTTCTCGTCATCCTGTGTATTGCGGTTACGGCGCTGGTGCCCGGGCCGATGTGGGAGAACGATCTCAGCAAGCTGACGCCAGTGCCGCGCGATCTGCTGATGCGCGATCAGGAGCTGCGCGCGCAGCTTGGCACGCCGGACTTGCGCTACATGCTGGTCATCGAAGCTCCCAACGACGAAGCGGCACTGGCCAGACTTCAGTCGCTCGATCCACAGCTCGAACAATTGAAGCAGCGCGGCGCCATCAGTGGCTACGACCATGCGGCACGCTACGTACCCACGGCCGACCGGCAGATAGCCCGGCAAAAGAAACTGCCCGACGCAGCGACCTTGCAGCAGTCGCTGGATCGCGCTCTGGCCGATACTCCGTTTCGCTCCGACGTGTTCGAGCCCTTCATCCGCGACGTCGAACAGGCGCGCGAGCTGCCGCCGCTGTCAGCCGATGCGCTGCGCAAGTCCCCGCTCGGCGCGGGTCTCGACATGCTGCTAAGCGAGCATGGAAACAAGGTCACTGCGCTGGTTACATTCGCCGGCGTCAACGACACGGCTGCCCTACAACAATTCGCCAGCGCCGCCGGCCCCGGCGTGCTGCTGCTCGATCTCAAATCGGCCTCCGAGTCGCTGGTCGAACAACAACGGACCCGGCTGCTGTGGAGTCTCGGCGCGGCGTCCCTGCTGCTGATCGGGGTGATCGCAATCTCCTTGCGGGATCGCCGACGCGTACTGCGGGTGCTTGCGCCCATGGCGCTGACGACATTGATCCTGATCGCGACGCTGCACGGCGCGGGCGTACCGATGACCCTGTTCCATCTGATCGCGCTGATCCTCGCCGCCGGCCTGGGCCTGGACTACGCGTTGTTCTTCGAGCACGCCGCCGAAGATCCGCATGAACAGCGCCGGACACTGCACGCGGTGCTGGTGTGCTCGTGTTCGACACTGATGGTCTTCGCGCTGCTCGCCGCATCGAACCTGCCGGTGCTGCGAGCCATCGGCCTCACGGTGTCGCTCGGCGTGATTTCGAATTTCGTGCTGGCGCTACTGCTGACCCGGGAGACGGGAACCGGCGCGCCGGCATCGGGTTCGAAACTGGCTGATCCAGTGGACACGAAGCTGCTGAGTACGGAGATGCCGGCATCAAGACGTGGCGAGGCTCCGTCGAGCCACGACGAGTATCCGTCGCTGGCGGTCGCCGATCCAGGCCAAGAACAGCCGCCCATTTCCAGCCTCGTCCCGCACCAGGGCTTGATGTGCCTGCTGGAGCGGGTCATCGACTGGAACGACGACAGCATCCGCATCGAAACCGACACGCATCGCTCACTGTCCAACCCGTTGCGATCGGACCAGCAATTGCATGCGGTTCATCTATGCGAATACGGTGCGCAGGCCATGGCGGTTCACGGCGCGCTGAAGTCGCGTTCGCGCGGAGAAACGGCAGCGCCGGGAATGCTAGTGTCGCTGCGGTCGGTTTCGTTCCACTGCGATCGCATCGACGACCTGAAGGAAAGTTTGCGGGTGGAAGCCACTTGCCTGCAGGCCGGCACAGGCAGCTTGCAGTACTCGTTCCGCATCTCGCACGCAGGGGCTCTGCTAGCGGAAGGCCGGGCGGCGGTGGTGCTCGACCGCTAGGGAGGGCCCGACTTGCTCATCCCTTGTCATTCCCGCGCAAGCGGGAATCCATCCTGATCAGCCAGATGGACTCCCGCCTGCGCGGGAGTGACGAATAGATCAGGGTGTCGGGACGCTCGGATGGTCGTCATCCCGTCTGCGCTGAAGCGACGAGCAAATGTCCTTTAGCGTCGTTTTCCGATCGGCGCGCCGAACTCCTCCTGCTCCGTCTGGCGCCCCGCGAACAGCGTCAGCAGCGGACCCGTCATGATGGTCGTGATCAGCGCCATCACCATCAGCATGGTGAACAGATCGTTGCTGATGACGCCGATGTCCAGGCCGACCTTGATGACGATCAGCTCCATCAAGCCGCGCGCGTTCATCAATGAACCGACCGCAAAGGAGATGCGCCAGGGCTGGCCGGAGATCCGTGCTCCGAATGCGCCGCCGAAAATCTTTCCGAATACCGCCGCCGCCAGAATGAGCATCAACGCGCCGAGGCCCGTACCGACGAAGGCGCCGGCGGTGGTGTTCAGACCGGCGAGCGCAAAGAAGATCGGCATCATCACGATGAGCGCGACGTGCTCGATACGCTCGATGAGCGAGACAAGCAGCCGGTCATCGCGTGGCAGGCTCACACCGAACAGAAAAGCGCCGAACACGGCATGCACGCCGAGCATCTGGGTGACGTAGGCGCATCCGAACGCACCGATCAGCAGGATCGCGAGCAGCGAGCCCTCCGGCCTGCCATTCGAGGCAAAACGCGCGAGCAGGCTCGCCACGACAGGCCGCACCACGAAGAAGAGGATCACCACCAGCGCCAACAACCCGGCGACCGTTCGCGAGAACTGGCTCCAGTCACGACCGCTGCCGGCGAGCACGACGACGAGCGCCAGCATGATCCAGGCCAGCGCATCGGCCACGGCGGCGCCCGTGAGGGAAAGACGGCCCACGGTGGTGCTGGTCGCCTTGCGATCCTTGAGAATGCGCGCCATCACCGGGAAAGCCGTGATCGACATGGCCGATGCCATGAACAGCGCGAACGGCCAGAAGGTCACACCGGCTGGCGA
>Ga0182738_1001835_pt1 | contig 25809 bp, 24 predicted proteins | sample eDN5th30CBELigMG_FD_128876 | JGI IMG/M metagenome (GOLD analysis project Ga0182738, IMG submission 128876) | Enriched Miracle-Growth compost microbial communities from Emeryville, California, USA - eDNA 5th pass 30_C BE-Lig MG (version 2)... ...
CCACCCGACCCGGCTCGCCGGGATCGCGGCCTGGCTCGAGGCCAACGATCATCCAAAGGCCGTGTACACGGGGCTGACGGTCTTCACTGAAACCGACGAGGTGCCCGCCGCCGTTCGCTGTGAAAGGCTCGCCGGCACCTGGCCGAGAGTGCGGATCTCGTCGGGTGCCGCACTCGACACGCTCCTGTCCGGCCCCGAACCCGACTCCGCGGACAACGCAATCCACCTCGATCTCGACGGCGACGGGATGCTGGTCGGCGCTGCGCCGGGTCCGGCACTGGTGGTGGCGCGCGATCTGCTCGTGGCCGCCGGGGGATCGCCAGTGGCGTTCGAACGGGCCTCTGACTATTTCATGATGATGAATGTGTCCCGCTTGGCCGACATCGTCGAGATCGCGCAGCCCACCTACTACTACCGGGTTCGGGCCGACTCGGTGACTCGACGTGGAGGCGCACACTGGCCTTACCTGGCAGCAGTGGTCGCGACCCGTCTCGGCGGGATGCGCATGGACATCACCCGTGCCACTGGACATGGTGTGCCATTGCCACGGGATTTCATCTTCGAGGACCTGCTGGCCGACGAAATCGAACGTGGATTTCGGCCCGGCGAGTTGCCGATGCTCCTGCATTCGTTGGCGCTCATGTATCCGCGTTGGCGACAGCGCCTGCCACTCGCAAGGCGGCTCGTACGCGATGCGGTGTACGAACGAGCTCCGAAAGTGGGTCACGCGCTGTCGCGCGTGACGACAGGACGCTGAGTTGATGGGTTCGAATCGACGATTCGTGGGTCGTCCCAACGAAGGTTGGCGGTGGCGCTCGGCTGCATCGAAGCTCGAAGGAGGACCAGGACGATGAACCTGCTGGGCCGAATCCGATCCGATCCGCGGGTGAGTCAGCTCTGGAATGCCATGCTGTTTGCGGGTCTTCCAGTCGCGGGCAGACTTGCCCTCAACCATGAACGCTCTCCCGGTCCGGCCAGAATCCTGGTCGATGTCGCCGACCAGCCACGTGCTGGAGCGTTCACCGCGCTCGCGGCCCTTCTCGATGGTCTGGTCGAAAGAGGGCTACAGGTTCGTCTCGTCACGCCGACGCCGCCCGCGACCGCTACCTATCAGGTAGTCGGCGCCTCGGGCATCAAGAGTCTGCTCGCCCACTACCGGTGGGCTGACGTGGTGCTCACACAACGCGCGCGGACCACGAAGGCGAGCCGGCTCGCAGCATTCACGCATCGTCCACTGATCTACATGCTGCATGACCCGACCACCGACATCCGCAACGAACTCCGGCGCGCGCCGGACCTGATGATCGCGGTGGCGGAGCACATTCTCGAGGCCCACGGGAATCCGTCCTACGGCATGGTGGTCCGACCACCGATCGATGCGGCGCCCTACAGGACCGTGCCCGGGTCATCGGTCACGCTCGTGAATCTCTCTGAATGGAAGGGCGCTCAGATTTTCTATGAACTCGCCGAGCGTATGCCTGACACGCGATTTCTGGGAGTGCGTGGCTGGGGCGATCAGATCGTTCCCGACCCGCTTCCCGCCAACGTCGAGATCGTCGGGCCGACCGACGACATGAAGTCGGTCTACGCGCGCACCCGCGTGCTGCTCACCCCGTCGTGGAGTGAGGGGTTTCCGCGCACGCCGCTGGAAGCCGCCGCGTCGGGAATCCCGGTGATCGCGCACCCCTGCGCGGGGCTTCGAGAGGCGCTGGGAAATGCGGGGATTTTCGTTGACCTTGATGACATCGATGCCTGGCTGACGGCCCTGTCGACGCTCGACGACCCCGCCGCCTACAAAGCGGCGGGCCGGGCGGCACAGGCGCGGTTCGCCGAGGTGACCGAGATCTCCGGACGTGACGTTGCCGCCTTGGCGGCATGGATCGCACACCAGGCCGCCTGATCCGGCCGGAGTATCGTGGAACTGTGCGAGGTGAGATGAAGGGCAACGACCATGTGGACCGGTGATCTGACCCGCGAGGGGAATCGGATCGAGTTCGAGGCTTCCTGGGCAGATGGCAACGCGAACGTGTTCTTCGAAGTCCCCGAGCACGTCCCCACCAGCGCAACCGGGGAAGCGCTCCTGAGCGCTTCGCTACTTCCGGCGATGGCGTTCGGTGACGGTCGACTGGAGCTCGATCGCGCAGTCGACGAACGAATTCTCCGAACGGCCGAGACGATCCAGGACGTGATGCTGAGCTGGGATCTGAGTCTTCGCCCCGAAAGTGCTAGGTATCACCGCGTCGACATCCGCAGCGACGGCTCGGCGTCCGCTGCTCGTCCCGATCGGGGGCGTGGCACCGCGTGCTTCTTCAGCGGCGGGGTCGACTCGTTCTATTCCGTGATCAAGAACCGCTCGCGGATCGACGCACTCCTGTTCGTCCATGGGTTCGACATCACCTTGGACAATGCGTCGCTCTACGAGAACGTCTCCGGTCGACTTCGCGATGCGGCCGAGATGTTGGATCTGCCTCTGATCGAGATCCGGACGAATCTTCGGGTACTCGAGGACACGAGTGGCGCAAGCTGGACGGACTACCACGGAGCGGCACTGTCGACGGTGGCCCACCTGTTGGCGCCCGATTTCGAGCGTGTCCTCATCCCCTCATCCTGGGGGTATGCGCACATGAAACCCTGGGGGTCACACCCATTCCTCGACCCACTGTGGTCCAGCAGCGATCTGGAGATCGTGCACGACGGGGCCGAGGTGAACCGGCTCGGCAAGATGCGTTTCATCGCCGACGCCGAAGTAGCGCAGCGTCATCTTCGGGTCTGCTACAAGAATCCCGAGAACACCTACAACTGCGGGGTCTGCGACAAGTGCATCCGTACGGGGCTCGCAGCGGTCATCGCCGATGTCGGCGACCGCTTCACGACCTTGCCGAGTCCGAGTCCGACCGACATCGCCCGTCTGCGCATCACCGATGGATCCGAAGTGACGTGGAAGGACTACCACGACGATCTGACACGCACCGGCGACCGTCCGGACATCCGACGTGCGATCGGCGTGGCGCTGGTGCGTCAGCGGGTCGGTGACTCGGCACCGGGCCAGTTCACCCACCGGCAAGTGTCGCGCGCGAGGTGGGCGGTTGGTCACCCTCGGGAGGCGGCACGGAGAGTCCGCGCGTGGGTAGGATGATGCCTTTTACCCGACGGTCGAACGAGGCACCTTGCCGGCCAGGACGGAATCGAGCAGCCCGAACAGCGTCGTCCCCGGACGAGGGTGCCGCCCTGTAGTAGTTTCGACTGATGCCGTTGGGCGATTAAGCGGACGTTTTGCGGTATGCGCACTGGCGACTGGCACCGAGAACCTACCTCGAGATCGGCATCTATCAAGGGCGGACACTCGATCTCGCGGGGGCCGACACGCTTGCGGTGGGCGTCGACCCTGAACCGCTCATCGGGGGGCGAATTGCGCCGCCCCGCAGGATCTTTCCGATGACGAGCGACGCGTTCTTCTCCGAACGCGAGCTGGCCTGGGTATTCAATCAACTCCCGGTCGGCTTCGCATTCATCGACGGCATGCACCTGTTCGAGTACGCATTGCGTGACTTCGTGAACGTCGAACGTTTGGCGCACCCCGGTTCGCTGATCGTGATGCACGATTGCCTCCCGGCGTCCGAGGAGATGACGAGTCGTGAGTATCTGCCGTCGCTCCAGCGTTGGACAGGAGACGGCTGGAAGGTCCTGTACTACCTCATCGAGGAGCGCCCGGACCTGCGGATGTCCGTGCTCGATGCGCCGCCGAAGGGACTGACGGTGATCCAGCCGATCGATCCGAAGCGCGATCGGCCCGATGGCGAGATCGATTCGATCATCGACCGGTACAAGGCTCTCACCTACGACGACTTTCTGTCGCTCCGCGTGTCGCTCGCGCCGGTCCCACTGACGGGGTCGGCGCTCGACGGGGTCTTCCCGCCGACACCATTCGGCACGCTGACCACGGAGGTGCGGATACGCCGTGTCGGTCTCGGATTCCGTCGCTCGGTCATGGCAAGCGCACTGGGGCCTCGGCTGCGCACTATTCGACGTCCGACGCGGCGATGACCTCGACGGCCGGCAGACCGTCGAACCACGAGGCGATCGACTCGTGAGGCGTATCCATTCCCTTCGCGGAACGCCAGGCGTCGCCGCTCTTGCCGCCGAAATGCCGCAGGAGGTGGCCGTGGCCCTCGATCGCGGCCACCGAGCCGTGTGAGCGCAGCACGTCGGCCTGGAATCGAGTGATCGCCCACCACCATTCGAAGGACTCGTCGAGTCCACCGATCGCATCCCCGGTCGCGCGGTCGACCAGGAAGCAGTAGCCGTCGGCCCGGGTGACCGATCCGCCTCGGGCGCGTCCGTAGGCGACGGCCCCAGCGCCTCGGTGAGCACGTGCCGGCTTGGCGAGCCAATCGGGATCCCGCACGATCGTGTCGGGGTTCAGCAACAAGATGTGCTGAGCATCACACGGAACCACGGCGGCACCGACGTTGCATTCCGGCGAAAACAGGGTGTTCTCGTCGAGGAGAACGAGGCGGTCGATGGAGCCGAACTTGAACATCGTTCGCAACACGAACCGGGTCAGTGCACCAGAATTGTTGTCGACGACGATCGTGCTGACCGGCAGTCCCCTCGTCCGGCGCAGCGAGAGAAGGCACAGTGCGGTGTAGATGGCGGCGTTGTAGGTTACGATGACGATCGCGGTCATGTCGTCGGCGTCCTCGGCCGTTTCCGTCGGGTGCACGACGAATTCCTCCCTGGCGTTCGACACGGTCGCCGCGTCAGGTGATGAGCTGGGTCGGGGTGAAGGGTCGATGGTGCTCTCAGTGCGTCTCGTGCGGGCCACGTGACCACTCGGTCGCGACCTGCAGTGCCTCGTCGAAGGTGTCCACGAGGCGGGCCTGGGCCAGGTCCTCGAGGTGCCAGGTGCGAAATGACGCACCCAGCTTCCCGTAGGAGTTGTCGACGACGACGACCGGTATACCCTGCATGACGCAGACCAGGGCGATGTGCAGCCGGTCGGCGACCACGACGTCGTACGGCGCGAGGAGGCCGACGGCCCGGGCGAGCCTTCCGCGTGCCACGAGTGGTTCGAGCATCGACGTAAACTTGGTCGGACCTGTCAGGCGGCGCCTGAGGCGCGAGGGGATCAGGCGCGGTTCCTGCCAGGCACGAGGCTCCTGGGCCCAGGGGATGTACGGGCCAGGCGGCACTGTCCCGCGACGGTCGTTCACCTCCATGTCGTGACGCACCGCCACGCCGATTCCGCCTCCCGTGGTGCCGGTGCGTTCCACGGGTTGGCCGGATAGCACGGCATCGGGTATCAAGGTGACGGGGCAGTCCAGGTGTTCGGTCGCCCATCGGTAGCTCTGGTCGTCACGAGCGAGGAGCCGGAAGTCTGGGTGGTGAGATATGGCCCGGCGAAGATGGTCTGACGCAGCGAAATCGGAGTAATGGATGCTCTGTGCCGCTTCGAGAATGGGTCGGTCGCGGAATGCCTCGATGATGCGGGCGTGCCGCTCGCTGGTGGGCGGGTACACGTCGTTGAGCATGCCGCCGCCGCGAAAGAGAATCGGGAGCCCCGGGTTGGCCCGGACTGCGGCCTCGGTCGCGTCGTAGCGTAGTTCGAGGTCGAGTGCGGTGATTCGCATGTCGACCCGGATCCCGGCCTCTCGGAGGATGCGGTCCTCGGCCAGAGAAATCGCGTTGTCCCCTGGATTCTCATGGCCGCAGTAACCGAGGTGAATGATCGGTCGATCACCCGCGAGCGCCGAGAAGTGCTCGACGAATTGGCTGCGGGCCGCGGCGGTGAAGGCCGTCAGCTTCGAATGCTCGGACGAACCGGTGGCGACGCGATCGTGATCGTGATCGTGATCGTGATCGTGATCGTGATCGTCCATGTCCTCGTCCACTCGGCCTCGCTCGGATGGTAGCGGCACCGGGTCAGCGGTACGGCAATACCCGACGCCGTTCGACCGCATCCGTCGGCGCTTCCCGCTTCGTCGGTGGGCGCCCAGGTCACGCATGGCCATCCATGGTCGTTGTGTGTCAAACTGCCGGCGTGTCGGCCCGCGCAGGTTCTGCCTTCCCAGCGCGCGCGATCGACCGCCTGTTGCCTCTGTCTCGACATACCCTGAGAGTCCACCGAGTCGCCCACAAGCTATACGTGAAAGGGCATCGCCCTTTGGCGATCTGTGTGTGCGACGCCTGGAAGCTGCTCACCGGAATCGAAGTCCGACCTCCGGCCGTGATCGGCGACCACGTGCAGTTCGTCCATGGCCAGGGAGTGGTCATCGGCGCGTCGGCCGTGATCGGCGCCGGTACGAGGATTCTCCAGCAGGTCTCGGTTGGGAACGATGGTCTGACCGAAGACATGCCGGTCATCGGTCGGGAGGTGCATCTCATGGCCGGCGCGAAGCTCGTCGGTTCGGTGGTGATCGGCGACCACGCGGTCGTCGGTGCAAATGCGGTGGTGACCCGTGACGTACCGGCTGGAGCCATCGTCGCGGGGGCTCCTGCACGGACCATCGGTTGGAGGGAAGGCTTTGGGCCGGACGCCGGTGACGAAGGGCGCGTCAGCAGCATTTGACGGCCGCCGGCACTTCGACGTCCGACGCAGGACCGGGTCCAGCTGCGCCGCCGTCGCCTTTGCAGGGTGGCACCAGCGGCACATCGACACTCAGGAGACGACCCTTGCCGGCTCTTCGAGCAGGTTGAGCGAACCGAGCTTCACGAGGTGGGCGAATGTTGCGTTGGCGTCGCGTACCTCCTCGAAGGTGCCGATCGATTCGATCCGTCCGTCGGCCATAAAGATCAATTGGTCGCACCGTCTCACGGTCGAGAGGCGGTGCGCCACCACGATCATGGTCAGCTCCCCGTGCAACGAGTCGATGGTGTCAGTGATCTTCCGTTCGGTCTCGTTGTCTAGCGCCGAGGTCGCTTCGTCCAATACGAGCAGTTGCGGGCGGACGTACAATGCCCGGGCGATGCCGATGCGCTGGCGCTGACCGCCTGAAAGGCGGACTCCGCGTTCGCCGATCATCGTGTCGAGCCCTTCAGGGAGATCGGCGATCAGGTCATCGAGCTGCGCACGGCTGACCGCCTCGGCGAGGCGCGTCTGCTCGAACGCGTCAGCACGCTCGCCGAAGGTGATGTTCGCGGCGATCGTGTCGTCGAGCAGGTACACGTCCTGAGGAACGAGCCCGATCGATCGCTGCCAGGCCTTCAGGTCAGAGGTGATGTCGAACCCGTCCACAGTGATGTGGCCATCGGTCGGTTCATACAACCCCAGCACCAGGTCGACCAGCGTCGTCTTCCCCGCTCCGCTCGCGCCGACGATCGCGATCGATTGCCCCACCGGCAGGTCGAAGCTCACTCCGCGCAGCGCGGCCTCGTCTGCTTCGGGATAACGGAAGTGCAGGTCGCTGACCGTCATGCCGCGCGTAAGTGGCGCCCGGGTCGTCGGCCCCTCGTCCGTCGCGTGAACCGGCAGCTCATCGAAGTCGGCCAGCACCAGATCCACACCATTCTTTCCCACGCGTAATGCGCTGATCGCCCCCATCACCCGAGTGATGCTCGGCATGATCCTGAATCCGGCGACCACGAAAAGCGCGAGCGTAGCCGTCGCCTGGGTCGTGTTTACCTGGGCGAAGATGACCGCGCACATGACGGCGATCCCGAAGATGAACACCATCTCCACCACATAACGCGGGGCCTCGCCCAGGAAGGCCGCCATTTGTTGCGCCTTCGCGGTGCGATGGCGTGATTCGGCGTACGACTCGATGAAGTGTGACTGGGTGCCACGTACCGTCACCTCTTTGATGCCGGCGAGTCCCTGCAGCGAAGCCTTGAGCTGCGTCCGCTGGGTTTCCTGCAGTTCCGCACCCGCCTGATGCGCTCGATTACGGGCATATCTCATGAACACCGTTGCGGTGAACCCGAAGTACACGAGCCCGGCGATGGCCGGTACGGGGCGCATCACCAACAGCACCGCCCCGATGGCGAGCATGGTCGTGCCTTCGGTGACGAGCACCATCAGGGCGCTCAACACGTTCACGTACGCCTGATTGACCGCGCTGTTCAACGTGCGGAGCAGCGCCGCCGAGTTCCGTCTCAGGTGGAACGCGTACGGGCTGTACATGTACCTGCGAAACAGATCGTCGGCCTGTTCGGCGGCGTGGGTGTTGACGAATCCCAGCACCCACCACCGGAAGAACAGCGTGAAGAGTCCCTTGAACAAGAACGTCACGAAGATGATGCCGGCAAGGATGATCGCCAACGCACCCTGGGATGGGTCCCCGAAGATGTCGGCGATGCGCCGGAGGATCCCGCTGCGCGCGTCGGGATCGGTCAGGAGCTGGGTGAGTGGCACGATCATGCCCACACCGATCACCTCGAGCACGGCGACGAGCAGCGAACCGAGCGTGGCGAGCTTCAGGCGACGCCGGGTCGCGGGATTGAGCGCCGCCCAGAGCCTCGTGATCATCTCGCGCATGAAAACACCTTGGAAATCCTCGCGGCCCGGGTCATCGTCTCGTCCGGCATCGTCCCTCCGACTGACCGAGTGAGTCTACCGATTCGGCGTACCTGGCCACGCTTCCAGTCGAAACGGCGAGCGCAATCGGCCGCCGCGGCCACTCGATGACCGATCGTCCTGGTTGTCCCACCCCAGCGCGATGAGGGCGGCCGCCGCCCGGGTACCGATCCCGGGTCTGCGCCCGGCCCTCGGGAACTTTCCCCCACATCGAACGTCTGCAGGACCCTATGCTAGGAGGAGCCGATGGCGTTGTCCGAGAAGCACCGTCGCAAGATTTACGATTACCTCGTGCCTGAGTTGGGAGAGGAGACGACCAGCGAGATGATGTCGTACTTTCCTGCACGTGACGTGGAAGAGCCCGTGACCAAGGAATTCATGACGGGCGAACTCGCGCTCGTGCGAATGGAGTTCCACGATGAGATCGCCGAGCTGCGTACCGAGATGCGGAGTGAGATCGCCGAGCTTCGCACCGAGATGCGCACCGAGATCGCTGGACTGCGTACCGAGATGCGGAGCGAGATCGCCGGACTGCGCACCGAGATGCGGAGCGAGATCGCCGGACTGCGCACCGAGTTCGTCCAGACGCTCTCCTCTGAGCTTCGCAACCAACTCCAGTGGATCGTCGGTATCCAGATCGCGTTGCTCGCGCTCGTTGTCGGCCTGGTCGTCGCGTTCGTCTGATCGCAGCCCGCTGCTCGGGGACGTGCCCGCGGGCACGAAGCGTCGGTCGTCAGCCCGGTTCCGCACCCGTCGGTGCCGAGATGTCCGGATCGGGTCCGAACTACTCCGCGTCTTCGGCGCGACTCAATCGAGTGACGCGCGAAGTCGACCGGTGAGGCCCATGAGCGCGGCGGCGCCCTCTCGGCCGTCGAAGCCGGCGAGTGACTGTTCGGCCCTATCGAGCCAGTGCCCGACGCTGACCGTTGCTTGAGTCACCCCTGCAGTTTCGTGGACGATCCTGCGAGCGAGCGCCACGTCGGCGTCGGTGATCTCGCCGCCCAACAAGCCGGCGAGTTCGTCGCCCCGGTCGGACTTCAGCGCATGCAGCACCGGCAGCGTGTACACACCCTCGGCGATGTCGTGGCCCACCGGTTTGCCCATCTCGGCCTCGCTGGCGGTCAGATCGAGAATGTCGTCGACGATCTGGAACGCCATGCCATAGGCCCAGCCGAACTCGCCAAGCGCGTCGACCGCTTCGCGGGGCTGGCCGCTGGTGAGCGCTCCGATGCGCGCCGCGGCACGGAAAAGCGACGCCGTCTTGCCGCCGATCGAGGCGAAGTACTCGTCTTCGGTCCGATCAGGGCTGAACGCGGTGCGTAACTCGCTCACTTCGCCCTCGCACAAGTGGGCGATCGTCGCGGCCAACAACCCGGCGATCTCGGTCGACAGCGACGCGGCGATCTCCGACGCCCGGGCCAGCAGAAAATCGCCGGCCAGGATCGCCCGCAGGTTGCCCCACCGGGCGTTCACGCTGTCGGCCTGTCGGCGGATCTCGGCTTCGTCGATCACGTCGTCGTGATACAGCGAACCCAGATGCACCAACTCGACGGCCACGCCACCCTGCACGATCCGACCGTCGAGGTCGCCGCCGTCGAAACCGGCCGCGCACGCGCCCGAGGCCAGGCCCACCAACGGGCGCTGCCGCTTGCCGCCCGCGGTGATCAGATGCGCTGCCATCTCGGTGAGCAGCGGATCGTCGGTGTGCACCGCGGCACGCAGTGCGGACTCGACCCGGGGAAGTTGTGCGGCGATACCGTCGGCCCGCGTCGCGGTTGTGTTCTCGGTCACGGCTGGGGGACTCTTCGTCTCGAGGGTGCCGCTGTTGGCATCACACCGGCGGGAACATGCCTGCACGAACCTACCCGGTCGGACCCCGCGGTGGCGCGGCCGGCAACGCTCCGACCCGTGTGGTCGTGGGACGCGGGAACGTCGCGCGACCTCGGGCGCCGACCCGGCAGGATTCAGCCCCCGGCCTCGTGACCCGGCTCGATGCCGCTCGCGTCGCCGAGCGTGAAGGGCGCGCCGCTCGCGTCACCGTGCACCTCGATCGGTTCGACGACGATCAGCACGTGGTCGCCCACGTCGAGACGCGCGGTCTCCCGACCGACGAACCGGTCGGGCAGCGCGTCGATCAGCGGCACCCCGTCGGGTCCGGGCGTGGTCGAGTAGTCCCCGAACGGTGCGACGCGGTCACCGGTCGTCCCCCCGAACCAGGCGGCGACGGCGTCGTCGCCGTGGCGGAGCCGGTGCACCGCGAGCACCGTCGGACCCGGAGCGACGATCCGGTAGGTGCGGTTCGCGGTCGACAGGCACACCGCGAAGCGCCGGGGCTCGATGCTGCACTGGGTCGCGAACCCGACCAGACAGGCGTCGGCCTTCTCACCACGCCGCGCCGACACCACGAAGGTGGGCGTGCGGCCCGCGGCCACGAAACGGTCGAACGATTGGTCGCAGTCCATGGCGTCGATGATGCACGACGCCGCACCCGCCCCGCACCTCGAACCGGTCACCACACCAGGCGACCGGGCCAGGCGGCCGGACCAGGCGGCCGGGCACCCGACGCGGTGCAGGTGCGCGGTGCGCCGCCACCGGGTCGACGCCTCGCACGCGCATCCTCGGCGCCCCGCGCGACGCCCGCCGGATGGGTGCCGACCATCATCGTGAGGCCGGGTTGGCATCGGCGGGTACACTCACAGGACGTATCCCTTCTCAGGGAGGAAGCTCACCTTGTTCGAAAGATTCACAGACCGGGCCCGCCGAGTGGTCGTACTGGCGCAGGAAGAAGCGCGCCTGTTGAACCACAACTACATCGGCACCGAGCACATCCTGCTCGGCCTCATCCACGAGGGCGAGGGTGTGGCCGCGAAGTCGCTCGAGTCCCTCGGCATCTCACTGGAGGCCGTGCGCAGCCAGGTCGAGGAGATCATCGGCCACGGCGGCTCGTCGCCGTCGGGTCACATCCCCTTCACCCCGCGCGCCAAGAAGGTGCTCGAGCTCTCACTTCGTGAGGCCCTGCAACTCGGCCACAACTACATCGGCACCGAGCACATCCTGCTCGGGCTGATCCGTGAGGGCGAAGGCGTCGCCGCGCAGGTGCTCGTCAAGCTCGGCGCCGACCTCTCCCGGGTGCGCCAGCAGGTCATCCAGTTGCTCTCGGGTGCCGGTGGCGCCGAAGGCGCGGGCGCCGAGAAGGCCGGCGCGACCGCCGGTGGCAGCGGCCAGGAGACCCCGTCGGGGTCGATGGTGCTCGACCAGTTCGGCCGCAACCTCACCCAACTCGCGCGCGACAAGAAGCTCGACCCGGTCATCGGCCGGGTGCGCGAGACCGAGCGGGTCATGCAGGTGCTGAGCCGTCGCACCAAGAACAACCCGGTGCTGATCGGCGAGCCCGGCGTCGGCAAGACCGCCATCGTCGAAGGCCTCGCCCAGGCGATCGCCGTCGACAACGTGCCCGAGACGCTGCACGACAAGCAGCTCTACACGCTCGACCTCGGTGCCCTGGTGGCCGGTTCGCGTTACCGCGGCGACTTCGAGGAACGCCTCAAGAAGGTGCTGAAAGAGATCCGCACCCGCGGCGACATCATCCTGTTCATCGACGAGATCCACACGCTCGTCGGCGCCGGCGCGGCCGAAGGCGCGATCGACGCGGCCTCCATCCTCAAGCCGATGCTGGCCCGAGGTGAACTGCAGACGATCGGTGCCACCACCACCGACGAGTACCGCAAGCACCTCGAGAAGGACTCCGCGCTCGAGCGGCGTTTCCAGCCGATCAAGGTCGAAGAGCCCTCGGTGGCCCACACCATCGAGATCCTCAAGGGCCTGCGGGACCGCTACGAGACGCACCACCGGGTCACCATCACCGACCAGGCGCTGATCGCCGCGGCGAACATGGCCGACCGGTACATCTCCGACCGGCACCTGCCCGACAAGGCGATCGACCTGATCGACGAAGCCGGCAGCCGTCTGCGCATCAAGCGCATGTCGACCCCGCCCGACTACAAGGAGCTCGAGAACTCCATCGCGCAGGTCCAGCAGCAGAAGAAGGAAGCCGTCGACGCCCAACGCTTCGAAGAGGCCTCCAAGCTGCGCGACAAGGAAAAGGAACTCCTCGCCGAGAAGGAGACCAAGGAAGCCGAGATCAAATCGTCCGGGGTCGACCTGTTCGACGAGGTCGACGAAGAGTCGATCGCCGAGGTGCTCTCGATCTGGACGGGCATCCCCGTCTACAAACTCACCGAGGAAGAAACGGCCAAGCTGCTGCGCATGGAGGACGAACTCCACAAGCGGGTCATCGGCCAACAGGACGCCATCAAGGCGGTCAGCCAGGCGATCCGTCGGACCCGTGCGGGTCTGAAGGACCCCAAGCGTCCCTCGGGGTCGTTCATCTTCCTGGGCCCCTCGGGCGTGGGCAAGACCGAGCTCGCCAAGACGCTGTCGGAGTTCCTCTTCGGCGACGAGGATTCACTCATCCAGCTCGACATGTCCGAGTACATGGAGAAGCACACCGTGAGCCGTCTCGTCGGCTCGCCTCCCGGTTACGTCGGTTACGACGAGGGTGGCCAGCTCACCGAAGCGGTGCGGCGCAAGCCCTTCAGCGTGGTCCTGTTCGACGAGATCGAAAAGGCCCACCCCGACGTGTTCAACACGCTGCTGCAGATTTTGGAGGAAGGTCGCCTGACCGACTCCCAGGGCCGCTCGGTCGACTTTCGCAACACCGTGCTGATCATGACCTCGAACCTGGGTACGCGCGACCTGCGCAAGGCGAACGTCGGGTTCGGCAAGGCCGACGAGGCCGTCACCTACGAGCGGATGAAGGAGAAGGCGCACGAGGCGCTCAAGGAGCACTTCCGCCCCGAATTCCTGAACCGCATCGACGAGATCGTCGTGTTCCACGAGCTGTCCAAGGAAGAGGTCACCTCGATCGTGGATCTGATGATCCGCCGGGTCGTGAACCAGCTCGAGGGCCTGGGCATCGGCCTGGAGCTGACCGAGGCGGCGAAGCTGCACCTCGCCAGCCGCGGCTACGACCCGCAACTGGGTGCTCGTCCGCTGCGACGGGCGATCCAGCGGCTGGTCGAGGACCCGCTTTCCGAGCGGCTGCTGTGGAAGCAGTTCCGTGCCGGGGAGACCGTGGTCGTCGACGTCGAGGACGACCCCGAGTCGTCCACGGGCGAGAAGATGATGACGTTCCACTCGGTCGAAGGGTTCGAACCGCCACCGGTTTCCGAACTCGCCGGAGCTGGTGGCTCGCCGTCAGGCGATTCCTGAACCTGCCCGAATTCGTCGCAGTCGTGTGCGCCCAGCGGACGTGACTGCGACGAGTTCGCGGTGGCCCTCTCGTCGCGGGTCGGGGCGGGCGCGGCGTTGCCCGAGCGTGGCGCACGCACGTCGTCGTCGTCATCGTCATCGGGGGCCGCTGGTCGTTGCGCTGTTGACCGGCATGCTCCTGCTCGCCGGGTGCCAGACGACCGCGTGGGTGCGCGTCGACGTGCACCCCGACGGGTCCGGGTCGGTCGCCGTCGACGTCTACCTCGATCCCGAAGCCGCAGCGAAGGTCGGGAACCTGCCCAAGCTGTTGGCGGTCGACGACCTCACCAGGGCCGGCTGGAAGGTGACCGGCCCCGCCTCGCCCGACAAGATCCAGGCCGAGCTCGCGCCGAAGCAGAAGCATTCGTCGGCCGGGTTCCCCGACGGCACCGTGCAGGTGCACCTGGAACGCCCCTTCACCGATCCCGACGAGGCGAATGCGATCCTCCACAGCCTCAGCGGCCCCGATGGCCCGTTCACCCATCTGTCGCTGTCGCGTCGCTCGTCGCTGTTCAAGACCCAACTCCGCGTCACCGGAACCGTCGATCTCAGCAAGGGTCTCGACACGTTCGGCGACGCGGACCTGAGCGAGGTCCTCGGGGGCAGCCTCTCCGACGCGGTCGCTGGCTCGGGCAGCGAACAACCGACCGGCGACGAGCTGCAGGTCGGCCTGCAGATCGTGCCGACCGGCGACATCGAGTGGTCGGGCGACAAGGGCAACGAGTCGATGGGCAACGAGACCATCGGCGCCGCGACGACCCTCGGGGCCGCACCGGAGTCGATCGACGTGCACGCCTCGAAGACGCGTTGGGGTCCGGTGATTGCTGCGGCGGTGCTCCTCGGCCTGGTCTTCGCCGGGTTGGTGGCGGTCGGGTTCCGGCTGCGGCGCCGGGCGAACCGGGCAGAGCGGACGCTGCTTCCCGAGATCGAGGTCTCGGACCCCTTCGGCACCCCTGCCGTCGGTCCCGATGCCGAAAACGGCGCCGAGTCGGGCGAGGGGCGGCTATCTGCCGATCCACCGGAGATATCCGGCACCCCTTGACGCAGGCCTGCCAAGTGCTGTTAGGCTTTCCTACTGTCATGGGAACGGCACGCCGGCAGCGCAACGATCCGTCCGCTCGGATCGGTCGAGGGGAGAGCTGACGTGTACGTGTGTCTGTGCAAGGGCGTGACCGACCACGAGATCCGCGACCTGCTCGAGTCGCCGTTCATCGACGACGTCGACGATGTCGGCGCGGCGTGCGGAGCGGGCACCGGCTGTGGCAGCTGTCGTGACGAGATCCGCCAGCTCTGCGACGAGGCCCGCGTCAGGCACGCCGGGGCCGCGGCGGACGTGCCCTCGGCCGTCGAGGCCGCCGAGGTACCCGTCAGGATTCACGCCGGCGCCCGGGCCGGCTGACGCATCCGGGTCGATCTGCGCCGTGCGGGGCGGCCACCGCGCCTAGATTCGTAGCCATCGGCCGTTCCCAGGAGGCAACCATGCAGGGTGATGCAGCGATCATCGAGCTCCTCAACGATGTGCTGAAAGCAGAGTTGACGGCGATCAGCCAGTACTTCTGCGACTCGCGGATGTTGGACGACTGGGGTTACGACCGGCTCGCCGAGAAGTTCCGCGACGAATCCATCGACGAGATGAAAGACGCCGACGCCCTCATCGAGCGCATCCTGTATCTGGACGGCATGCCGAACCTGCAGACCCTCGACAAGTTGCACATTGGCGAAAACGCCGCAGAGAAGATCGGCGCCGCGCTCGAACTGGAACGCCAGGCGATCGATCGGTTGAACCGAGGCATCGCCAAAGCGGTCGAGGTGGGCGACAACGGGACGCGTGACCTGCTCGCGTCGATCCTGTCGGGTGAGGAAGACCACGCCGACTGGCTCGAATCCCAGCTCACCCTGATCGAACAGGTCGGCGAGGCCAACTACCTCGCCCAGCAGATCCGCGAGTAGCGATCGGTCGACCGGCAGCACGTCCCGCCGGCTCGCTCACCGTCGCGAAGACTGTCCCACCCCCTCGCCATGATGCACCCATGGCTACCCGTTCCCGTTCTCGATTCCGTTGTGGCGACTGTGGGCAGACGACCCCGGTCTGGAATGGCCGCTGCAACGGTTGCGGCGGTTGGAACACCCTGGCCGAAGAGATCCTCGCTGCCCGCGGGCACGGGTCCGGCGGTGCTGCCCGCGGGCACGGGGTCGGGGGTGCTGCCCGCGGGCACGGTGACGGCGGTGCTGCCCGCGGGCACGCCGAACCGGGCGCGGGGCCGGCACCGCTCGCGGCGTTGTCCGCGCTCGGGGCCCGTCCCGTGCCCACGGGCTGTACCGAGTTCGACCGGGTGCTCGCCGGTGGCATGGTACCGGGGTCGGTCACGTTGCTGTCGGGTCCGCCCGGCGTGGGGAAGTCGACGCTCGCCCTACAGGTCGCCGCCGGGCTCGCCTCGGTCGCGGGCACCGCGCCGGTGCTGTACCTCGCAGCGGAGGAGACGGTCGCCCAGATTCGCCTGCGAGCCGATCGGTTGGGGCTGGCGGTGCCGTCCTCGCTGCTGGTCACCGACGACCCCGACCTCGACGAGTTGGTCGCCACGCTCGTCGATCGACGGCCAGCCGCGCTGCTCGTCGATTCGATCCAGACGGTCGCCGATCCCGACGTCACCGGCGTGCCGGGCAGCGTGTCCCAGGTCCGCGGTGCCGCCCAGCGTCTGGCGACCGCGGCCCGCGCAATCGGTACGAGCCTGGTGCTGATCGGGCACGTCACCAAGGACGGCGCCATCGCCGGCCCACGCACCCTGGAACACCTGGTCGACACCGTGGTCACCTTCGACGCCGACCTCGACGAGGGATTGCGCACGCTGCGTGCGATCAAGCACCGGTTCGGCCCGGTCGGCGAGCTGGGCGTGTTCACGATGGAACGGGACGGATTGCACGGTGTCGCCGAGGTGAGCGGCCTGTTCCTGCAGGACCGCCCGCACGGCGTACCCGGTTCGGTCATCTGCCCGGTGCGCGACGGACGACGGACGCTGCTGGCCGACGTCCAGGCGCTGATCCGGCCAGGAGACGGTTCCCGCGGCGAGCGGCGCTCCCAGGGGCTCGACGCCAAGCGGCTCGACCTGGTGCTCGCCGTACTCGACGCCCACCTGGGCCTCGCCGGCGACGCGTTCGTCTCGATCGCTGGTGGGCTGCGGGTCACCGAGCCGGCCGCCGACCTGGCCGTGGCGGTGGCGATCGCTTCCGCGGCGGCGAACACCGCGCTCGACGACGACCTGGTCGTGTGTGGCGAAGTCGGGTTGACGGGCGAGGTGCGCCGTGTGCCCGATCTGGCCGAGCGGCTCGGCGACGCTGCCCTGCTCGGCTTCGGGCGGGCGATCGTGCCCGCGGGCACGCCTCCTTCGGCCGACGGGCTCGGCCTGCGACTCGAGCGGGTGGCCGATCTCGCCTCCGCGGTCCGCGCGGCGGTCGCCGGGTCTTCGCCGAAGAAGCCGGTGACCAGCACGTTCGCGCCGAGCGCGGCCGCTGGGTCGCTCAGCCTGCTGCACTGATCCATCGAGGGTGTCGATCGGTACGATTGCACCGTGACCGCCGACCACCACGCTGCACTGGAACGAGCGATCGCCCTGGTGGCGCCCGGCCGTCCGCTGCGCGAAGGGCTCGACCGGATCGTGCGCGCGGGCATGGGGGCGCTCATCATCGTCGGCGACGGGCCCGAAGTGCTCGACGTCTGCTCGGGCGGGTTCGAACTCGACGCCGTCTTCAGTCCGCAGCGCCTGTCGGAGATCGCCAAGATGGACGGGGCGGTCATCCTCTCCAACGACCTGCGCCGGATCATGCGGGCCAACGTGCACCTGGTGCCCGACCCGAACCTGCCGACGTCGGAGACGGGAACGCGTCACCGCACCGCCGAGCGGGTCGCCCGGTCGCTGAACCTGCCGGTGATTTCGGTGTCGGAACGGATGACCACGATCACCATCTACCTCGGGACCGAGAAGTACCCGCTCGACCCGCTCCCGCGGGTCCAGGCACGGGCCAATCAGGCACTGTCCGCCCTCGAGCGCTACCGCAACCGCCACGACACCATCCTGGCGGCCCTCTCCGCGCTCGAAGTGCAGGATCTGGTGACGATCCGCGACGTCGCGAGTGCGCTGCAACGGGCCGAAATGGTCGTGCGGATCGCCGACGAGGTCGAGGGGTACGTGCTCGAGCTGGGTACCGACGGGCGGATGATCCGTCTCCAGTTGGTCGAACTCGTGCGTGGGGTCGCCGAGGCCCGCAATCTGGTGGTACGCGACTACGTGCGGGACGATCCGGACTGGTCGGTCGACGATGCGCTCGGCGTGCTGTCGAACCTCGAGACCGATCGGCTCGTCGACCTCGACGCCGTCGCGGCCACGTTGCGGCTCGGCAGTGATGTCGACGATCTCGACACGCCGCTCGCGGCGCGGGGGTATCGGATGCTGTCACGGATCAGGCGGTTCCCCCGACCCATGGCCGACCGGGTCGTCGCCCACTTCCAATTGCTGTCCAAGTTGCTCGCCGCGTCGCCCCAGGAACTCGAAGAGGTCGAAGGAATGGGGGCGCTCCGGGCCCGGAATGTCGCGAGCGCTCTGGGTCGTCTCGCACAATCCAGCGTCGCCGAACGCTACGGCTGAGCGCCCACCAACCCACCGGGCCCCGCCCTGCCTACAGCGTGGGTTTCCTCCAAGAGTCCGAACGGGGCGGCTGTGAACCCCGACGCCGAGTCGACCGGCCCGTCAGCTCGACCGGCCCGTCAGCTCGACCGGCGCTCGAGTTCCTCGCGGCGACGAATCTGGTAGCGGCGATCGGTCTGGTCGATCCAGCCCAGGCGGACGAAGCTGGCGATCGCCTTGTTGACCCGCTCTCGGGACGCGCCGACCATGCCGGCGAGTTCCTCCTGAGTGACCGGCAGGGTGAACTCGTCGGCGCCGCCGGCAAGCTCGAGCAGACGCTTCGCCGTGCGGCCGGTCACGTCGAGGAACACGGAGTCGGCCAGCGCGGTGTCGGTCACCCGGATCCGACGGGCCATCAGACGCACCACCTCCCACAGCAGCTGCGGCCGATCGGTGTAAATCTTTCGGATCGGACCGTAGGGAAGCTCGATCACTTCGGAGGTCTCCAACGCCCGCGCGCCGGCCGAACGGCCCTCGTTGTCGAACAGGCCCATCTCGCCGAACAGATCACCCGATTCCATCAGTGCGATCACCGACTCACGGCCGTCGATCGACCGGTTCACGATCGCGATGCGTCCGCTGACTGCGACATAGACGTGATCGGGTTCGTCGCCTTCGACGAAGAGCACATCGTTCCGACTCAGCTTCTGGGTGCTCGCCGAATTGGCGAGCACCGCGAGTTCGTCGTCGGAGAACGTCGCGAACAGCTCGATGGACTGCAGCATCGTCGTATCGACCATGTGACGGATGCTACCTGCCATGGCCCGGGCTCGTGCTCACACCCCGTGGCCGCGCCGGAGGGTGCACTCGCGCATCTGGGGGCCCCACGCCGCCCTGGCGGCGGGCGCCCATGACGGAGGTCGGCGGCGGGCCGACACGCACGTCCGCCTCGCCGGTGGGCTCCCCCCGCGGGGTTGCGCGCACGACGGCCACGGCGGATCACCCGTGATCTGTCGGCGCAGCCTAACCTCGGGGGCTGCCCGGGCGTCAGGCCGCACCGGGTCCTCTCGCCGATCGGATCCGGTCCTCGTCCATGTCCCATCACGTCGAATCCCCAGGCGATCCGGGATCGCCGGCGACCACGGCCGCGATCGTCGTGGCCGGCGGCGAAGGGCGTCGCTACGGCGGGCTGAAGCAGTACGCCGACCTGCGTGGACGCCGGGTGCTCGACTTTTCGATCGCCGCCGCCCGCAGTGCCTGTGATCGTGTCGTGCTGGTGGTGCCCGAGCGGCTCACCGACCGCGACGAACCCGCCGTCGATGCCGTCGTCGCCGGTGGTGCCACCCGCTCGGAATCGGTTCGTGCGGGCCTCGCCGAGATCCCCGAGACCTGCGAGGTGATCGTCGTCCACGACGCGGTCCGGCCGCTCGCCAGCCCCGCGCTGTTCGCGCAGGTGATCGCCACCGTGCGCGGCGGAGCCGACGGGGCGATTCCCGGGGTCGCCGTGGTCGACACCCTGCGCCGCCGTGACGGTCGGCCTCTCGAGGTGAACCGCGACGACCTGGTCGCGGTGCAGACCCCGCAGGCGTTCGATGCGACGGTGCTGCGCTCGGTGTACGACGATGACGAAGCCCAGGCGACCGACGATGCGTCGTTGGTCACCGCGGCGGGAGGTTCGGTCGTCGTGGTGCCCGGCGAGCGGGCGAATCTCAAGATCACCGATGCGGTGGACCTGTCGGTGGCCGATGTGCTCGCCGTCGGTCCGGCACGCCCGGAGTTGCCCGAACCGAGGTCTGTGGGCCGTCTCGAGCAGCCAGAAGGCGGTCGATCGTGAACGAGATCCGGGTCGGACAGGGCTTCGACGTGCACCGTTTCAGCGACGATCCCGCGCGCCCGTTGGTTCTGGGTGGCCAGCACTTCGACGGTCGCGGCCTCGAGGCGATCAGCGACGGAGACGTGATCGCCCACGCGTGCGCCGACGCCCTACTGGGAGCGGCGGGTCTGGGCGACCTCGGCACGCACTTCGGCGAAGCCGACCCGGCCAGTGCCGGAGCCGACAGCATCGGGATCCTCTCGCAGGTCACGGCACTCGTGCGCGCCGAAGGGTGGCAGATCGGCAACATCGACTGCTCGGTGGTCGCCGAAGCCCCGAAACTCGCTCCCCGGCGCGCCGCGATGCAGGTGGCCTTATCGGGTGCGGTCGGGGCACCGGTGACCGTCAAGGGTCGGCGCGCCGAAGGGCTCGGTGCGCTCGGCCGGGTCGAAGGGATCGCGTGCTTTGCTTCCGCGGTGGTGACCCGATGAGCCCGCCCAGAGGAGCGTCGGGTCAGGGTCGGGGCCAGAGCCGCGGCGCGGGCAAGGCGAAGGCGCAGGGTCGCGGCCGCGCCCCGGCGCCCAAGCGAGGCACCCGCGCCGCCGGGCCCGGTCGTGCGAAGTCGACGAAATCGCCGCGCGGCCCGTCGGCGAAGGGGCGGTCGACACGATCGGCCCCCCAAGCGCCCGGGTCGGGGCCGGCGTCGCGGAAGTCGGGACGTCCCCAGGTCGATCCGGCCATGCGGGCGGACTATCGGAGTCGGGGACGATCGGCGTCGGCCGACGTCGGCGGCGATCAGGTCGAAGGCCGCCAGGCCGTGCGGGAGCTGTTGCTCGCGCACCGCCGCGGGGTGCGCGAGATCCTCGTGTCGGTCGACGTCGATGCCGCCGACATCCTCGACGAGATCATCGAGCTGGCCGACGACGCGCACGTGCCGATCCGCCAGATCGGACGGGGCAGCCTCGACGCGAAAGCCAGGACCGACGCGCCCCAGGGGATCATCGCCCGGGCCGAACCGATCCGGCCCGTGGACCTCGACGACCTGCTCGACACGTCGGGCGACGTGGCGCCGTTCCTTCTCGCCGTCGACGGGGTCACCGATCCCCACAATCTCGGGGCACTGCTTCGCAGCGCGGAATGCGCCGGGGTGACCGGCGTGGTGCTGCCCCGTCACCGGGCCGTGCATGTGACCGCGACCGTCGCGAAGGCCGCCGCCGGGGCGATCGAGCACCTGCGGTTCGCGCTGGTCGGCGGCATGCCCACGGCGATCGGCGAACTCGGCCGTGCGGGCGTGGTCACCGTGGGACTCGACATGACCGGTCCCAAGACCCTGTGGGACCTCGACGGTCTGGACGCTGCGGTCGCGATCGTGGTCGGGGCGGAAGGAAAGGGTCTTTCGCGCCTGGCGCGCAAGCGCTGCCAGGAGGTGGCGCGGATCCCGCTCGAAGGTCGGATCGCGTCACTCAACGCGTCGGTCGCCGGTGCGCTCGCCTGCTACGAGGTGGCACGAGCTCGTCGTTGACCGGCGGGTCGCTCCGCTGGGGCCCCCGTGTCGAACTCTGGGAGGTTCTCGGCGAATGGTGCCGGAAGCCTCCCAAAGTTCGAGTAGGGGTGGGGGAGGCGCGGGGCGGAGGAGGGGGCCGGCGTGGAGCGAGCCGGCCGGTGACGGCGGATGTCGGACCGAGTCAGACCGTGTCAGAACGCGTCGGAGCGAGTCGGCCGGGATCGGTCGGGGTCAGCCGGTGAAACGCGGTTGGGCGCTGACCGGGGTTGCCGGGCCGGCGCTTCCCGACGTGCCCGCGGGCACGTTCGTCGACGACCCCGGCGGCGTGGTCGACGACGTGGTGGTCGGGCCGCTGGTGGCACAGGCCGCGGTCGCCTGACCGTCGGGGAAGCGTTCGCCGGGGGCGGGCTCGGCCGCGGGGAACACGTCGGAACCGGGCGACGCGCCGGTCACCGACGCAACGATCGGGGCCATGAAGTCGGCATTGCTCCAGTTCTCGGGCGGACGGGTGCCCTGGCCGGGGATCAGATTGCTCGGCGGGTAACGGGTGAACAGGTTCGGGTCGCCCACGGGCGCGCAACGGCTCTTGACGTAGTCGCCGTTGCGGACGACCACCAGGTCGAGACTCGGGACGATGAAGATGAACTGCCCGTCGAAACCGTTCGCCATGTAGACCGGCCCGTCGACGTCGGGCAGGTGGGTGATCCACCACATGTAGCCGTAGACGCCGTCGGAGTCGGGGACCGGCTCGAAGGCGTCGGCGACCCACTTGGCGGACACGATCTGCCGACCGTCCCAGACGCCGTGGTTCGCGAACAGCAGACCGAGTCGGGCGAAGTCCCGGCTCGTCGTGTCGTTGCAGCAGTACGTGAGGGTGTGACCGGCCGCGTCGGTCCACCATTCGACCTGTTTCATGCCGAGCGGACCGAACAGGACCTGTTGCGCATAATCACCGGCCGACATGCCGGTCGCCTTTGCGATCACCCCTGAAAGCAGCATGGCGTCGCCGCTGGAGTAGTTCCAGACCGTTCCCGGCGTATGGGCCAACGGGCGTGCTGCTGCGTAGGCGAGCTGATCGGCGGCGAGCCCCATCTTGATCACGTCGGAATCGAGCGCATCGGTGGGGGAGTAGTCCTCGTTCCACTGGAGACCCGACGACATCGTGACCACGTCGCGCAGCGTCATGGCGGCCTTGGGGGTCCCGGCCCAGTCGGGGAAGTAGTCGGCCATCGAGACGTCCAGGCCGGGGATCTTGCCCTGGTCGATGGCGATGCCGATCAACGTGCTGGCGTAGCTCTTGGCGACCGACCAGCTCGCCGCCCACGAGCGCGGCCCTTCGCCGGGGGCGTAGCACTCGTCGACGAGCTTGCCACCGCGGATCACGACCACTCCCTGGGTGTGGTGCTCGGGTTGCAGCGCGTAGTCGCACGCCCCGTCGAGGGTCGCAGCGTCCATGCCGACCGCGGCGGGCGGGGCGGTCTGCCACCCGGCCGTGCCGGCACGGGCGGCCTGCCCGGCCACCGGTGCGGTCGCCGGCGATGTCGGGGTCGCCGCCGTGGCCGTCGTCGCGACGAGCAACGACAGCGCGGTGGCAAGGAGTGCCACCCTTGGGAGCCGGTGCGGTCGACGGCCGGGCGCGGGCGATGGCAGCAGACGGTTCACGCGGGTCCCCTTTACGACGCGTGGAACAGATCGGATGCCGGCGAGCGTAGCGGGTGACGGTCTCGACGTCGTGGCGACAAGCGGCGGGCGACAGGCGAAAAGAGCCAGCGACGGGCGACGAGCGACCAGCGGCAAGTGGCGAGCGGTACGCGACGAGCGACCGGCGGCAAGTGGCGGGCGGCGAGCACAGGCGGCGGGCGGCGGGCAGCGAGTACCGGCTGGGACGGGTCGGCGACGCGGCGGAGGCCGGGCATCGTTGCCCGGCCTCCGGTCATGCTGTCAGCGGTGATGCCCGCGAAGAGCGGGTATCGGGATGGAGCGGTTTCAGCCCGTGAAGGAGGGCTGAGCGGTGACCGCGGCCGCCGGCGAGGCAGACGGGGTCACGAGCGGCTTGGTGTTTTCCGGCTTGGTGCCCGGGCGGCAGGCGTTCGGGTCGTCGACCGAACCGTCCTGGTGCGCGATCACCGCACCGTTGGCGTCCAAGACCTGCACGTTCAGGGGGTCGCCGTGCTTGGTGCCGTGGTGCGGGTCGACCGAGACGATCACGTTCTGATCGCCGGCACCGTCACGGTGGACCTTGGTCGTACCGATCACCCGGTCGTTGGTGGTCACGACCCGCACGGTGTAGTCGCCGGCACCGTCGAAGTGGAGCGGTACGGTGGCATCGCAGCCCTTCGTGGTGGTCTCACCGGTGAAGTCGACGCCCGTGCCAGCGGGAACGGTCGTGGCCGGGATGGTCGTCGCCGAGGTGGTCTCGGTCGGGCCGGGTTGGTCGGCCGTGCCGATGTTGAACGACATCGAGGTCGAGACGGTCGCGCCGTTGATCATCGGAGCGATGACGCTGGCCAGGTTGCCGCACGTACCTGCCAGGTCAGGGACCGTGACCTCGTTGCTCGTCACGTCGACCTTGCCGGTGGCGGGATCGTAGGTGCCCGAGTAGTCGAGGGTCACCGGACCGACCGAGCACGGGCTCAGGTCGAGGCTCAGGGCCGGAACCCGGTCGAGGTTGACCGTTTCGGTGTCGGCGAACGACACGTTCGTTCCGTCGACCTTGCCGTTCTGGATCGGGCCGCCGCTCGAGAAGCTGATGTCGACCTCCACGTCGCCGGCCGGCGTGCCGGTCGCGGTGAACGACGTGTCGCCGAGGCTGATGTCACCGGTGAGTGTGCCGGCATCCGGGTCGTAGGAGCCCGAGATCATCGAGCCGTTCGAGACATCGAGCACCGACGGCGTGCCGCCGGTCGTGAGGGTCAGGCTGGCGTTGGTGATGGCGGAACTGAAACTGCCCGCGGCGCCGGCCGGCAGCGTCGCATAGCCGGCTGCTGCGGCCACGAGTGCGAGGGCGGCGCCCACCGTACCGATTCGGGATCGTGGCTTCATGTGAACTCCTCCTACTGGGATACTCCCAGTCCAGGGAGCTGGTTCACGACTTTAGCCGCGCTTTCATGTGTTGTCATTCACTTGTTCGCAATTTCCGACCCGTCACTTGACCGGCCGGTCAAGATCCGCGAAGCTCCGCGCTGCTTCCGATGTCCTGCGCCGAATTCTTCACGCCGATCGTATGGATGCCAGATCCGGACCGATGCCATCGCGTCGGGGTGACCATTACGCGCCGCGTCCAAGGGGGCCTGACCGTAGAGACCTGCTGATCCGCCGACGGCAGTGCGCCGACGCGCTGGGGGCCCGTTCCGCGCCGCCATGCCGCATCGATGCGGCAACCGGATCAGCAGGTCGGTCGGGTTCGACGTCTCGGCCGGGTCGGGTGCCACCGCGCCGCACCCCGCTCGGGGCGCACGAGTGGAAACATACCCCCTAGGGGTATATGATGGTCGGGAAGGACAGACGCGCAGGTCGACCCGGAGGCCCCCGTGACCACGACCACCTACACCGTCGAAGGCATGACCTGTCAGCACTGTGTCGCCTCGGTCACCGAAGAGGTGGGGGAGATCCCCGGCGTGACCGGCGTCGCCGTCGATCTCGCTTCGGGACGGCTCGAGGTCACCTCCGACAGCGACACCGGCGTCGCCGACGACGCCGTCCGCGAAGCGGTCGTCGAGGCCGGGTACACCGTGTCGACCGCCTCCAGCGCCGGGCCGTCGTGACCATGTCGCACCGCACCGCCGTTCCCGACGCCTCCCACGTGATCGACCTCGACATCGACGGGATGACCTGCGCGTCGTGCGCGAATCGCATCGAACGCAAGCTCAACAAGCTCGACGGCGTCACCGCCACGGTCAACTATGCGACCGAGAAGGCGACGGTCACCTCGCTCGATGAGCTCGACGCCGACCTGCTGGTCACCACGGTGGAGGAAGCCGGCTACAGCGCCCGACCGATCGTCGACGCGGCGCCCGGCGCCGGGAACGACTCCGAGGACCCGGGCGACGCG
>Ga0182738_1001839_pt1 | contig 25795 bp, 17 predicted proteins | sample eDN5th30CBELigMG_FD_128876 | JGI IMG/M metagenome (GOLD analysis project Ga0182738, IMG submission 128876) | Enriched Miracle-Growth compost microbial communities from Emeryville, California, USA - eDNA 5th pass 30_C BE-Lig MG (version 2)... ...
CATTCTGTGTCGCCATCACCTGGACCTGGAGTACAGTCAGGACGACGTGCAGACAGCCACGAAGAAGTTCCTTATGAAGAATATCGACACCTGGCTGAGCAACGGCCATGCGGTACGGGCTGCGGAGTGGCTGAAGATCCTGTTTTGGAACGATTGCGACCGTGCGGTTCCAGCAAAACAGATCCTGCTGAAGTGCTACGACTACCTGCCCGGCCGCACCCCCGCCGAACTGAACGCCGAACTGAACGGCACCATGACCGGGGCCAGCAGCCTGTTGAAAACCATGGAATCTCGGCCTGGCAAAAATGTTCGGCCCACTTTTTTCAATGATCCAGAAGCTTCGGGTGGCACAGACATTTCTATCTATAAATTTTTCAACAGGCTGCCAGGGTTGAAATTATGATTTTCCGGTGCCACTGCTCTGTGAGGCTCACAGAACGATGGCACGCAAGTTTTTGTCTCACGATGGGCACCCAGGCCGATACGGAGTGGATGCGTTCCAGCCGGCGGCGAAACGATAAATCGTGTGACAGTACTTCCAAGTTTGACAGGGGAGAGCTAGAGCAAGTTGCTCTGGTCTGAGCCCGCGCAGCACGCGTTTCGATTGATGAAAGGCAACTCGCCGCGTGGCGGAACGCGGTCTATGCGGGATGAACGCGTTCTGATTTCTATTTTTGCTGATTTCGAAGGACGCCCCCCCTGTGATGTTGCATCGAAAAGCGCGCGGTCGCCTCGTTGCACTCCAAAATCAAGCCCAGACAAGACACCAGGTTCCGCGGCGATGGGAATGCCCTTTCGTCACGCCGGGCCATTGATTCATTTCATCCAATTCAGGTGATTAAATCCGAAATGACGCTGGCTGGAATCACTCCAGTCAACTTCTGGTCGAGCCCCTGGTATTTGTAGGTGAATCGCTCATGGTCATAGCCCATCAGTTGCAGGATGGTGGCGTGAAAGTCACGCACATTGACCGGTTCTGAGATCACGTTGTAAGAGAATTCATCGGTTTCCCCATAGATCTTGCCGGCGTTTGAGCCGCCTCCAGCCATCCACATGGTAAAGCAGCGAGGATGGTGGTCTCGGCCGTAATTCTTCTTGGATAATCCTCCCTGGGAATAAATCGTGCGCCCGAATTCTCCTCCCCAGATGACGAGTGTTTCGTCCAACAGGCCTCTTTGTTTGAGGTCTTGAATCAGCGCATAGCAAGCCTGGTCGACATCTTTGCATTGAGAAGGTAATCGTCCTGCTACGTTGCCATGCGTGTCCCAGTTATTGTGGTAGACCTGCACAAAGCGGACTCCGCGTTCCACCATCCGGCGGGCCAGCAGGACTGTGCTGGCAAAGCTTCCGGGCTTTTTCGCTTCTTCGCCATAGAGTTCATAGGTCGCTTGGGATTCCTGCGACATATCCGTGAGTTCCGGAACGCTGGACTGCATCCGGTACGCCAGTTCGTACTGTTCAATTCTCGTACGAGTCTCCGCATCTCCGATCTCTTCGTAATTGATCTGATTTAAAGAGCGGAGTCCGTCCAGTGTTTTGCGCCGGACTTCGGCAGTCACACCAGCCGGGTTGTTAATGAAAAGAATGGGATCTTTACCAGCACGAAACGCGGTGGCTGCATGTTCACCGGGAAGGTATCCCGAAGACCAGAGTCGCCCGGAAATGGCCTGTACCTGTTCGGTATTGGTAGAATTGGCGACCATCACCACAAACGTGGGTAAATTGTCATTCAGGCTTCCCAGCCCATAGCTGGCCCAGGATCCGATACACGGGCGACCACTGACCTGGTTTCCGGTCTGCATCAGGCTGATCGCGGGCTCATGGTTGATGGCTTCCGTATTCATCCCCCGCATGAAGACCAGATCATCTGTCATCTTTTTCATATATGGCAGAAGTTCAGACACCCACATCCCATTCTGTCCGCATTGCTCGAACTGATACATCGATGGAGCAATGGGGAAGCGTGCCTGTCCGGAGGTCATGGTGGTCAGACGTTGACCATTCCGGATGGATTCCGGCAGATCTTTGTCATACCAGTCGGCCATGGTCGGTTTATAGTCGTACAGATCCATCTGTGAAGGTCCGCCCACCATGTGCAGATAAATCACATTTTTGGCTTTTGCCGGGAAGTGTGTCGGGACTTGACCGCGCGAACCGGCAGACAACTCTGCACCGGCCAGTCCATTCCGGGCAGCCAGCGACGCCAGCGTCAAGCCTCCCAGCAGGTTCGTTCCCTGTCCGAAGAAATGTCGGCGAGTCATCTTCAGTTTGAATTGATCGAACGGATTCATCAATGCCCTCATTCCGTGGTTCCAAGTCTGCTCCGGGGGGGGAGACAAGCGGGGGACGGGGAAAGAGAGAACCGGGAAAAGCATGGATGTCGCGACGATCCCCTCTTCTCGTTCCTCTCTCCCCTGTTCCGTCACTTATTCAAGACTTCGTCAAGGTTCATCAATTGATTTGTCAACATCGTCCAAGTCGCCAGTTCCGTGGCTGGAAGTGATTCATCCGGTTTGGATTCCCCGACATGAATCACCTGCTGGGCCAGTTCGACGTGGCTTTCGTAAAAGCTGCGCAGCTCGGTCAGCGAATCCTGAATGATCTGCTCCTCCTCAGGTCGAAAGTCACGGCAGAGGAGACGCCGACTGAGGAACTGCAAGCGAGCATGAAATTCTGTGCCCGCCTGTTGCAGCGTGAGTTGGGCCAGAGTTCTGGCAGCTTCCACAAACTGTTCATCGTTGAGTGTGACCAGCGCCTGCAGTGGCGTGTTGGTGCGTTCACGGCGAACGACACAAAACTCACGATTAGGAGCATTGAAAATTTCCAGCGAGGCGGGTGGGGCCATGCGTTTCACAAAGGTATACAGGCTTCGGCGGTACAGATCCGCGCCGGTATCCTGCTTGTAATTGCGAGTTGTGCTCCCCGGCATTCCCACAACTTCCCAGAGCCCGTCGGGTTGGTATGGCTTCAAGCTGGGGCCCCCGATGGTATGGACAAGTTCGCCACTGGTTGCCAGCGCATAATCTCGTACCATTTCCGCGTCCATCCGAAACCGTGGTCCGCGGGAAAGCAAACGGTTATCGGGGTCGATTTCTTGTTTTTTCGGTGTGGTGGCGGCGGATTGTCGATACGTGCCGGACATGACAATCAACTTGAAAAGACGTTTTACGTCCCAGCCCGATTCCACGAAATCAACAGCCAGCCAGTCCAGCAGTGGCTGGTTGACCGGAATTTCTCCCATCACGCCCAGGTCACCAGTGGTTTTGACCAGTCCAACTCCAAAAACCTCCTGCCAGAAGCGATTGACCGTGACCCGGGATGTGAGCGGTTGCTCCGGCAGCAATAACCATTGGGCAAATCCCAGACGGTTGCGGGGAAACGTATCAGGAAAGGGGGGCAGAACTGCGGGGGTTCCCGGCTTGACCTGCTCCAGCCGCTGATCATATTCACCACGATTTAAAACATAGGCCATCGCTTCTTGCGGCTTTTCCTGCATGACATGCGCAATCGTGCCGCGCGCCTTTAGGGCATTCATCTGCTGATCGAGATCGGCAGCAGTTTTTGTGGCGGTGCGATAAGGTTCATCCAGCGTGGTGAGCCACCAGTCATAAAGCGTGTTGAGTTCTTCCGGAGTCCGCTTATCAACAGGTTTCTGCAGAGTGGCAATTAACCCGGTGACATTTGCCAGTGCGGTCACTTCGCCGGATGTCAGCGTACGCGAATACAGGCGGAGATCATTGAGTGCCGTGCCGCTGATGGGAGACGTTTTGTCTCGTTGTCCAATCTTGAATGGGACATTCGTACGGGTCTCTCCCTTGAGGGTATTGCTTTGCACCCTGTTTTTCTGAAGCTTTCCATTGATATAAATCTGCACGCCATCCGGTTTTTTGGAGCCGTTATAGATCACGGCCACATGAGCCCAGGCATTTGCCGGAACCTGTTGATCGCTGGTGACTTTCAGGGCATCATCACTCCATTGATGAATAATATGTGTGCCCACCCGGCGGCTTTCGATCCAGATGTCCCATCCGCGATAACCATTGTTGTCATCCATGCGGGCCACGATGGCGCCATTGCTGTCATTTGCGGGAGTTTTGATCCAGCCGGCAAAGCTGAAGGGGTGTGTCCCGTCGAAATCACCGACATCCGGCAATTCACCCAGTCCCGTCTTGGAGATCTGAGCCGCTTGTGGACCAGATTTGCCTTCAACCCATTCTGTGCTTTCCGCCACGGGAATTTCACGAGATTCGTCATTCACCGTGACCGTGGTGAACGATCCTTGCTGGGCGAGCAGGGCGTGAAAGCTTAATTGATCGACCGGGACAGCCTGAATCAGCACGTCCGGAGAAGCTGTCGCGGCCCAGTTGTCAAATTCGGCACGCCCCTGCTGGCGACGCAGTCCCACGGCTGCTTTTGCTTCGGCATCCAGCTTCGAAACGGTTTTCCACTCTTCCCGGTCTTCATCGCGAGGAACGAAAATCACAGGGGGAGTGTCTTTGATATTGCCGTCCATCGCAGACTGAGTGGTATTATTAAAGAAGGCTGCCAGTTCGTAAAATTCTTTCTGTGTAATGGGATCGAATTTATGTGTGTGGCAGACAGCACAACCGGCCGTCAATCCCAGCCAGACTTGTGAAGTGGTATCGGTTCGATCACGGGTATAGAGCACCAGGTATTCTTCGCTGATGGCGCCCCCTTCGTTCGTTGTCATGTTACAACGATTAAATCCGGATGCGATCCGTTGATCGAGGGTGGCATTCGGCAGCAGATCCCCAGCCAGGTTCTCAATGGTGAACTGGCTGTACGGCATATTCTGATTAAAGGCGTCAATCACCCAGTCACGGTAGGACCACATTTCGCGGTAATTGTCGAAATGGATTCCATGAGAATCTGCATACCGGGCATAGTCCAGCCAGTACCGGCCCCGATGTTCTCCCCAGGCCGGCGAATTCAATAAATAATCGACCAGTGCTTCATAAGCGTTTGGACTTGTATCTTTAACGAATGCTTCCACGATTTCTGGACTGGGAGGCAGACCGGTCAAATCCAGACTGACGCGGCGGGCCAATGTTCTTCGATCTGCTTCCGGTGCGGGATCAAGCTGAGCGGCTTCGAGTTGAGCCAGAACAAACTGGTCGATCGGGTTTCGAACGGCGTCTGCATGTTTCACCGCTGGCGGCGTGGCTTTCACTGGAGCGATGAACGACCAGTGGAGTTGATATTCCGCTCCCTGCCGAATCCATTGTGCGAGCGTCTCTTTTTGAGCGGGAGTGAGCGTCTTCTTCGTTTCCGGAGGAGGCATCACCTCTTCCGGATCGGAGGAAGTAATACGATTGATCATTTCACTCAGTTCCGGATGTCCCGGATCAATGGCAGCAGCCTCCAGGGCGGCGTCGTGTTGATCAAGTCGCAATCCGGCTTTTCGTGAAGCACTGTCCGGCCCGTGACAGGCAAAGCAGTTCTCCGACAGAATTGGCCGAATATCCCGGTTGTATTCGATTTTTCGCTCTTCTGCATGGGCCAATCCGGAAATGGCGACACACCACAACGTGCAGAGTGCTGCAATTCTCCAATTGCCTGGACACATTTTGCCTGGACACATTGACCATGCCGATCGATGTCCCCCGTGGGAAAGCCTGCAAGAAAAAGCGTTCAAGATCATGTCTCCGCGTTCCTGATCTCCCAGACGGTCGACACGGTCAGAACAGATGACACGGCCGACACGGAAAGATTTCGCCTGGAGGGAAGATTGAGTGCACAAATTCGTAGGATTCGCTGCGGGCTGCAGGCGTGGACCAAAGTTCTTCATTCCTGGATTTTTCACAGGAAAAACTTTGGATAGGAAGGCAACCTTCATGAGAAAACCCGCCTTCAAAATGAAATGCGATTTTCCGTCAAGGCGTTCACGCGAGAGCGAGAAATCATGCAGGGGAGTGAAACACGCTCGCGACCAAACATGAGCGAAGGATTCATCAATCCATAGACCACAGCACCGGCAACGCACCCATGGTGCGGACGGAAATCGTGTCCCATGTCAGAATCCAACTACTCAATGGCGACGATGAGCGGAAGGGATTTACGTCGACCTTGCCTCACAAGCCGGCAGGCCACTTTCAAAAACAGACAGCTAAAAATTAGACAGCCAAACCGCCCGTTCTGAACGTGACCTGACTCCTTGTTCACATAAATCGACATAACACCCGCGACACCATCGCAATAAAAGCCTGGTGACGGGTGGCTGAGGACTCAGTGCTCATCTCTCAGCTCGAATCGGGAGGGCACAATGCGGCACGAAATTCTGTTGTGTCCAACTGGTCACTCTATATTTTGAGAGATCATCAGACACATCAGGAACTCATCATAAGGCGGCGATCAGGGAATGTCCACCCTCTATTTCTATGGATTTCCCTCCCGGGGCCTCATTTTTTACCAACATCCCAAAGATGCGGTTGCCAAATCGAAAGCCCGAGACAACTGGGCCCATTCCTTGTCATACGCATAAAAACAGGACCCCGATCGAGAACGACCGGAGTCCTGTGGGCAAGCCAGCCACCCCCCGGTGTTGCTTGCCAGTTTTCGTAAATTTTCCGCAACCGCTGAATCGGAAGGGGGGATCAGCAGGGGATCGGTTGGGGCTTCAAAAATCGTGTTTGCGTGACAAGACAGCGAGGCACAGATGGCACAGAGGCAGCGAGGTCAATCACCATCTCATGATTTGGAATCACTACTGGATGTCGAACTGTCCATCGCAGTATTCGGCCTGATCCCAGTAGCTGCTGCCGAAGACCTGGCCACCATGACCGGAAATGCAGTTGACCTGGTAACTTTGTCGCATGCTGGCGAAGGCAGACCCGACATCTTCCAGTTCGTTATTGACATTCAAGGCCACTTCGCTCAGACCAACCACCAAGCCCAGTACGGCAATTGTGGAGATCAGAACCAGTTCGGCAGAAACAATAAATCCAGCTTCGTCGTTCAACAGGTGGTGCAGGCAAGTGTTCATTAGTCTTGTGTCCGTTGTTGGGGGGTGACTTTGTTTGATGTGAAAAGACAAAAGCAGTCGGTGTGCCAGAATTCTGAACAGGTGCGGGGCGGGCTTCGCTTTTGCCTCTCATGAATTGCCATAACACTATTGAATAAAAAGACATAAAATTACGTTAAGATTCTTGAACAGCCGTTGAGCAACCCTGACAGATGGCATTGCATCACGTGGTCTTCTCACCACGCCCGAAACTAGTGTCTCACTGTTTTCTGTGGTGACGTTGACGTATCCTGAATGGTGATCAGCCTTTGGAAGTCGTGATGTCATCTCGCCTCACTGGTGACTTTTGGCAACAGGAATCAACATGCCCCGCCCCATCCTTGAGCGTCTGCAATCATCCCGGCCTTTATTGCTGGATGGAGCCACAGGCACAGAACTGAGTCGGCGCGGGGTGGACCTCGATACCCCGTCATGGACGGCGGGAGCCATCCTGGAAGCTCCGCGGGTTCTCTGGCAGATTCATCGAGATTATGTGGAAGCGGGGGCCGACATAGTCACCGCCAACACTTTTCGTACTCATGCCCGAAACCTGGCAGCCATTGGACAAGCAGCCCGGACTCGGGAGTTGACTTTTCGAGCTGTGGAGATTGCACGCGATGCCGCTGGGAAAACGGCTTATGTCGCCGGTTCGATGGCCCCCCTGGAAGACTGCTATTCACCGCAGAACACTCCAGAAAGTGATTCCCTGCTGGCGGAACATCTCTGCATGGCGGAGAATCTGGCGGCTGCAAAAGTGGACTTCATACTTGTCGAAACTCAGCTGACCATTCGAGAAGGGACCATTGCTGCCCGGGCCGCGAGTGCGACCGGCCTGCCATTCGGAGTCAGCTTTGTCTGTAATGCTGCTGGTCAACTTCTTTCCGGCGAATCTTTGTTGAATGCATATCTAGCCATTGCCCCCTTGCAGCCGGCATTGTTTCTGGTGAATTGCGTCCCCGTTGAAGAAGTTCTGACGGATCTGGCACCACTTCGGGCTCAAACGGTTCAGATCCCTCTGGGGGCCTATGCAAACACCGGAAGGCTATTGGCAAACGGGAGTTGGGAGGCCACCAAGGGAGAATTACCGGCAGTTTACGCCGAATTTGTGGAACAGTGGAAACAGGCAGATATGAAGGCCTTCGGGGGCTGCTGCGGGACCACACCAGAGCACATATCATATATCTACAAAAGGCTTTATGAATCTAACAAGGAACTTTAAATCCGCTTGATTTGCCCGCTGTTGCTGCCGAGATGGCAATTTTCTTGCAAGACTCGCTCTTCCCGTCGTCAGATCGTTGAATTAGGTTCCGACGATCCTCCCTTCAAATCGATCAATTCCTCCCACCATTCGAGGTGGCCCGATCACGGGCTCCTTCGACATTTTCCCTGCCGCCTGCCGGTCCTGCCCTCGCAGTGTTGAACATGAAATTCCCTCCCTCGAAATCTCATGCTCCCAATGTGCCTCCTCCCACAGGCATGCTGCGGCGGTCTCTTCAATACATCATCCAACAATTGTTCGTGAAACAGTGTGAGCCCAGCTGCACACCGGCCGAATATCACACATGGGGTCTGCCAATGCCTGTCCGACGGCCGCCTGTCGCTCCACATTGCGAGGCACCTCCTGCCCGATTCCTGCCTGACCATCCACAGCCAGCCGCCAGACGTTGCTGGACATGGGGACTGGCCAGTCTGGTGGCCGCGGCGGGAATCTGGCACGGTTCTCAATCGGCATGGGCCCAGCCTCCCGCTCCGGAGGCCGCTGGGAGCGCCCAGGTCTCTTCCAATGCAGAGTTCACTTTGCCTGCGGGTGAAGCTTCCGGTTCGGCCAGCTATCCTTCACGGTCGCGATGGTTGCCACAAGCCAGCTACCCGGTCGAGCCTCCGTCCGTTGGCGGATATGGCGCCAAGGCCAGAATCGGGGCTCAAGCCGGGACCACTGTGGGCCAAAGTCAGCCCATTACCAACTTCGATCTGTCTCCCTACTTGTTCGAAAACAATCTGTACCTGTTTGGAGAAGGTCGTATTGCCCTGGGCAACGACGGCAAGACGGGTGGATCTCTCGGGGCTGGAGCACGTTACTTCTTTCCGCGAACGAACACGATCCTGGGGGCCAGCGGCTGGTTGGATATTGACGCCACACGCGGTCCGACGTTCCGTCAATGGGGCATCAATGCAGAAATGCTCAGCGAATTCCTCGATATTCGCGGCAATCTCTATGTTCCATATGGACAGATTCAGAAAGTCACTTCGGTGAGGCTGGAAGAAGGCTCACAGCATTTTACCGACCGGCCCCTGGGGGATGTCCTGCCGGGTGAAGCTCAAGGGACTTATCTGTCCTTTCAGCGTCGTATCTTTTCTTCCACGGCACTGCAAGGGTTCGATACGCTGTTCACAATCCCTTTGCCCGGTGAATTTGCACAGACACTCAACCTGGAAGCCTCTGCAGGCTTTTATGGATATGAGGCGAATGATGGAAGTGTGGACCAGACTTATGGCTGGCGTGTCCGATTCGACATCGATCTGTTCGAGCGTCTTTCGCACATGTTTCTGGAAATCAATCGTGACCAGGCCTTCAAGACCAACGTCGCCTTTGGTGCGGATATCAATTACTGGCATAAACTTGAGCATCGCCCCCGTCTGGGACACAGCCAGTATAATCGGCTGGCGGAATGGGTTCGCAGAAACCGGACGACTGTCGCACTCGACAGCAGTGCGTTGGGTGCATCGGAAATGGCCATTAATCCAGTAACGAATCGCCCCTACGTCATTTATCAGGTCGCGCAGACGGATGAAGTCAGCCACGGTGGTGATGGAACCCTGGGGAATCCGTTTCAGAACCTGCAAGATGCCATCAACGCCACCGGCACCAGCGATGCTTTGCGCCCCAGTGACTTTGTACAATATGTCCATGGTAATAGCGTCATCGAAAATGGGATTGATATCGGTCCCGGGTTGGACGGCGTGAGAATCATTGGTGAACAGATCATTCCCGTCGTGGGACTGCCCGTTCAGGGACTGGGCACCAACATTACATTGCCGCTGGTCACAGCTGTCCCCTTCGACACCCCCATCATTCAGAATGTGACCGGCATGAATGCAGTCACACTCAATAGTAATAATGCCACATTTGCCGGATTCGATATCTTTAATATCACTGGCGGAGATGCGATCTTTGCCGGACCAGGAATCGTTGGTGGAAATATCCAGAGCGTCAATATTACGACTGTCAATACCGGAAATGGTCTGAATTTCAATGGAGCAGCCGGGACCTTCAACGTGCAGGATGTGGTGATTAAAGACATTGAAGGGGACGCCGTTAAAGTGACTGCAGGAACCGCAAATATCATCTTCACCGGGCAGAACTCTGCAATCGACAATACCACGAACTCGCATGCCGCCCATGGGTATGCACTCAATGTGGAAGATGCGGCCGGCAGCGTTAATCTGAGCGGGACAACCATCAGTGATACAGGCGGCAGCGGCGTTCGGGTTTATGGAACCACACCCGGAAGTTCAACTGCCAGAGTCACGCTGGGGCCCACCACATTAACAGACACAGTCGTTGCAGGCCCGACAGGCACGGAAATCGCAACCGGAGCTGTTTATGTTCGTAACCACGCCGGGACGGTGACCTTTAATGACGTGTTAAATATTAATGGCATTGATGCCGTCCTGGGAGGAAACTCGCTGGTCGTCGAAGCACTTCAGACTCAGGGCTCTGTTTTTGCCAGCAAAGCTGTGAATATCAGCAATCGACGCGGACACGGAGTTTATGTTGTCAATAGCGCAGATACCGCCAGTACAACGAATTTAGGGAACAATAACGTCATCTTCCAGCAGCAGGTTTCCATCACTGCTCCGGGAGCCGGCTATGTTGGCGATGAAGCAGGCGTGCTCTATCAGTCTTATTCTGGAGGACTGCGATTTGATGGTGGTCTGAGTATCGATGGCGGCCTGGGAGACGGCGTGGAAGTGACCGGTGGACTCGGGATCCCACAAGGAAACAGTCGTGGCCAGTTCGTCGCTCAGAACGTGCGAATTTCCAACATCTCCGGTGCGGGCGGAGTAAGCGGAATTTCCTTCAATGTGCATGACATTGATAAGCAGAACTTCGTCGTCAATACAAACGGGATCATGGTCAGCGATCGTGGAACAGCAGGCAGCACGGGTGATTTCGGCAAAGGGATCAGCATCACCGATTTTGACGGACAGGCTCTGTTCCAGGGAGTGACGACAGTGAGCAACGCCCTCGGTTCCGAAGCCATCGGTATTGATGTCGAGACTCACAGCACGACAGGGACCGTGGGATTCCAGCAGACCAATGTGAACGATCAACTGGGGGTCGGTTCCTATGGTGTGCGCATCTTTGACAACCTGGAAAGCATCTCGGGCGTCAGCTTTACTTCTCTGAATGTCACCAGTACGGATGCGACCGCAGTCTCCATTCAAGACAATGCCCTGGTTTCCGTGAACGGCGGAACACTGAATGCCACAGATGCCCGAGCCATCGAAATCTTTACCACACCCTTCTCGACCTTAACGCAATCGCATCGTGTCAGCCTGACAGCTGTGAGTGCGTCCAATTCGGACTACGGGATCTTTGTCAGTGAAAGCGAAGGACAGTTTTCCGTGGTCGGACAAGGAGGCGCCGGTGGGACGGGCGGGACGATCAGTGACATGACCGTGGCCGGAGCACATTTTGACAATACACAAGGTGCGGATCTGAACTTTATGAGATTTTCCAATAATCAGCGCGGCGTCGAAGGCTTGTCGATGGTTTCCACCACCACATCCCGCAACACCCCATTATTGCGAATTGGCGGATCAACGATCGAAGGCTCAGCCGCGGAAGGGATCTATGCACAGGATGTCGTCAACTTTAATCTTCAAAGCACAGTGCTCAATGGCAACGGCGTGACCGACTCTCAGGAACAGGTCGAACTCTTCACTGCCACAAACATCGGTGCAGTGGGTGCTGTTTTCAATGATAATAGCATTACCGATAGCTTAACGACTGCGATTACGGGAACAGACCTCATCTACATTCATAATGCCGCCGGACTGAATTCCACCAGTACATTAAACCTGATCATGACAAATAACGGTTCTCCAGGGTCCACGGTCAACCTGAATAGCATCACGGCAAATCGTGGAGACGGGGACGCCGCCATTAACGTCACCTGGGCCGGAGGGCAGGCGACCGCTCTGTTTGATTCCAATCAGATCAACCTGTCCAATGGCGACGGACAGATTGGCCTGAACCTGTCAACAAGCTCTCTGGCTACCATCAATTACACCAACAACGCCATGAGTTCTCAGGGAATCGACGCCATCGGAATTCAGGGAATCTTCCAGCAACGCACGATCTTTAATGCGTCGGATAATCAAGGCTTCGATATCGACGGAAACCTGGTTTCTGGAAGCGGATTCCTGATGGCAGGATTGAGCTCAACAGGCATGAACCTGCAGTTTCTGGCGACCGGGAACACGATTACCGTCAACAATAACCTGATGGAATTCACTCAGCTGGGCAGCCAGGGGATTGTCTTCCAAAGACTGACCGGAAACAACGATACCTCGCTCGCCATCGGCGGCAACAGCATCTACCGGCCTGGGCCGGGCGGACTCATCACGATTCTGCCCACCGTGGGAATCTATATTCAATCCGTCAACGGGAATGTCAACCTGGTGAATTCGGGCGACAACTTTGTCCAGATCAGCGGATCGTTCCCCGCATTTCAGTACTACGATTTCCTGATGACCAACCCGAATGCTGCGAATGGAACAAAAATCCTGGTGAATGGAACTCTCGTTCCGTAGCGACTGACTTGAGATTCACCTGTCTCGAGATTCACCGGACTTGAGAATGTCAAATATCCAGACTTCCTTCAGATGGTCTTGCCAGAAAGGGCGACTTTCTCGTAAAAACCTCGAATAAATCTTTCGCTTCCGGGAGATCTTTTCTCTGCGGGCGGAATGTTGTCACCTTGAGGGCAAGCTGCTCAATACGGGTGAATGCGCTCTAAATCGGGATTTTGTGAGAGATTGGTGACGTTCATGGATGAACACAGGCCCACGCCGCCGGCCCGCCTGAAGCAGGCAGGGCTGATCAGCCTGTCACTGACGCCGTTACTGCTGGCATTGCTGGGAACGTCCGCAGTCCCCCAGGGACGCCCTGTTTCCGGCACGAAGGTCCTGCCTCCCCTGGCATTCAGGCAATATTCCGTCAACTTTCATGAAGTGGCGCCTACGGCCAACCTGACGGCGCCTTTCGCTTTCTGGAATCGCAGCGACAAAACAATCCAGATTGTCCGTCTGGAACCGAGTTGCGGATGTCTGGCTCCGCGATTGCTCGGAGGCCGAAAGGAATACGCCCCGGGCAGACAAGGTCTCTTTGAAGTTCAAGTCGAAACCGCCCGGGAAGCCCCGGGGCCGCATACGTATTCCATCAAAGTGCATTACACCGTGGACCAGCAGCCTTATGAAGAACTGGTCACATTTCGTTGCAAAATCCCCGAGCGAAGTGTCACGGTCACTCCCCCGGAACTCTATTTCTATCAACTTTCGGACGCGCCGCTCAGTAGTGAAGTGCGCATCGAAGACCATCGTGGAAAGCACCTGAAAGTTGTGGAAGCAGTCTCCACCAGCCCCTACCTGACAATGAATGTGGGAGACCAGGAGGAATTGGGGGACGACAAATCAGCGACACCGATTCAGGTCGCAGTCAGTTCTCAACTGCCAGCGGGATCGACCACCACTATTGTTGCGATCAGGACCGATGATGAAGATTTTCCTCTGATTCGGGTCCCGGTTTTTCTACAGGGAAAACCAACCGGACCGCGCCACTCCAGCGGAGTGACTCCCACCAGTTACCAGATGGAAAAACAGGCTGGGCATGCAGAAACAGCCATCATGCCGGAAGTGAAGTAATGGACATCGTGCTGCAGATTCCAGCCTGGCAGATTGATTTCAGCCCCAATCCGTGTCATCAGCAAGGTGATTGGCGTAGCCGAAGGAAGCCCCGGCGAGATCGACCTGTTCTACCAGGATGCCCCAGGCTCACCCGGTTCAGATTCATCCAGTTGAGCACGCAGGGCATCGCGTTCTTCGCGAGTCACTTCCAGATCAAACATCAGATATTTGACATCCAGACGCAACTGGGACAGTGCTTCCTGCACGAGATTGAGGATTCTCCGCCGTCGATGAATACAATCCACAACCTGAGCATAAGGTTGCTCCAGGGCGCGATAATGTTGTTCCGGCAGCGCGGCAATCCGTTTGCCGAGTTCGACCAGTTCGCGCGGCAATTCTTCCGACGAGGTGTCAGGAAATCGAAGGGCATTCTGCATGGCGATCACCTCGTTCCCCCACCTCGCACTTCCCTGCGAGAGAACCAGCCATTCCGGGGACTCAGGTTCTGCTGTGCGAACCATCCCTGGTTCGATGAAAAATAGGAAGCTCTCACGAAACTTGCAGCAAACTGGCTCGCGGAAAGAAAGTTTCTTGTCCGAAAGGTTCAATTCGCCGCACTAAAAAACAACACTGAAAAGCAACACTGACTGGCTCGTATGTTGCCAAATCGCCACAAGCCCTCGCAAGAGGCTTCAGTCAAAGTTCTCAAAACGGTAACGACGTATTCAAATGGGGTCCATTTACAACACCTGCAGCGATCATAACAGATGCGACTGGTCCCTTTCGAGGGTCTTGCGGGTCTGTCGTATCGGTTGTGCGGGATTGATGCTTCTGTGGTCCTGGGCAAACTTTGCTCAGGCTCAGGCTCCGGCCACCGGTCAGATTCTCCGATATTCCTTCGAAGTGGATCCCCCCATCGGCCAACCCGCCAGCCAGAACCTGACCACGGATCTGACGCGACAGGCCATTACAAACGAAGATTTTCACACGGGCGGTCAGTGTGAACAACTTCGTTTTCAGTCTGCCAGACCGCAGACAGAAGACAGCCGGATCGTGATCTCCGCACCAGAGGCCCGCGTGTTCAGCGAACTGACCGCCGCCATCTGGGTTCGCTCCAACTGTGTCAATCTGCGACTGGGAATGAGAATCCGTTTTCCGCATCAGATTGATCCACGGACCAATGCGCCGCTGGAAATCATTCATTTTGGCATTCCCTATCAGGACTTCAAAAACTGGCAACAACTAACATGCAAAATGTCGGATGAAGAACTGCAGAGCCGGTTAATTCGTGTTCGCAGCCAGATGTCTGACGGCCTGAATCCCGTCAAGCTGGACGATCGTGAAGCGTATGTTGACCAGTTGGTCCTGCAGTTTCAGCTTCCGGCGGGGATTTCCATCTTACAATACGATGATCTGGAATTCGGACCAGTCGTTCGTCCGGAAACCCTTGTTCCCCAGGCTTCCACGGTCCAGTCTGCCCCAGCCACGCTGACGATCGAAAACGATCGGATTCGAAAAAATGGCGAACCGTTCTTTCCAGTAATCACACTCTATCATGCCGAAGCACTGGACCTGATCGCACAGACCGGCGTGAATATGGTCTGGATTCGCAACTATGATGACCGCCCGTTACTCACGGCACTGCAGGATATGGATATCGGTGCATTGGCCACACCGCCTCAACCCCCTCCTGCGGATGCCATCCTGAATCGCTCTGCACTCCCCTCCATGCCGGATTGGACATCTCCTATCTGGGCCTGGATCGTTGGTATCAATCTGCCTGCCAGCGACAGGTCTTATGTCACCGCCTGGGCTGATCAGATGCGGGATGCGGACCGCGTGATTCATCGCCCCATCATTGCGGACGTGGCTGCGGAAGAACGGGGCTTCCATCGCAAAATGGATCTGCTTTCCATTACCCGCTGTCAGCTGAATACATCACATTCCAGCCTGAATCACTTTGAAGATCTGCGTGGCAGACGCTCACACGCACTCCCCGGAAAGCCGTTAATGACATTTGTACAGACCGAGGCATCAGGGCCTCTGCTGGATTATTTTGGTGACCGGACCAATGTTCCGATCGTGGAACCGGAGCAGATTTTGCATCAGGGTTTTGAAGCGATTGCTGCTGGATTCAAGGGAATTGGCTTTTGGAAACAGATTCCGTTTGATACGGATGTCCCGGGATTGCAGGAACGTCTGGATGCCATTCAGATCTTTTCCATTCAAACTCGCCTGCTGGAATCGTTCATCGCCACGGGGCGGATTGTGGACGAGGTTCCCGTTCAGGTTGATCCCAAATATGCGGGAAAAAGCAAGGGCTTTGGTTCGCCATTGACCACCCGCTGGGACCGACCGTTGAATGCGAACGGTCAACCGGGTCCCGCACGGGGAGAATTGCCGGAGATCCGCGCCACGGTCTTTCATACAGATCGCGGTTTTCTGATTCTGCTGGTCTGGCACGAACCTGGCGCGCAGTGTGTCCCCGGCGCCCAGACCGCCACAAATGTCCGTGTGTTGATCCGGGGAATTGGTGATGTGGCGACCGCCTGCGAGGTGACTCCAACCAGCGTCGGTCAGTCCAATCTGGCCATGGAGCGGGTCTCCGGCGGAACAGAACTGACCCTGAAAAATTTCGATCAGTACGCGGCCATCATGGTGACCAGTACCCCGGAAGATGCCAATGCCCTTCAAAAGCAAGCCTGGAAAACCCGGCAAGCTGCAGCAGAAGCCTATGTCCGTCTGGCCACAAGTAAGTTGTCCCGGGTGCGGGGAATTCAGTCACAACTCGAAGCTGTCGATGCGCCGCCCGTTCTGAGAGCATCGTTCCATATCGACCAGGCAGACAAATTCCTTCAGGACGCTCAGGCCAATCTGGCATCCGGACGGGCCGATGAAGCCCGCATTGCCAGTCAGAAAGCGATGCAACAGCTGCGCATCCTCCAGCGGGCTCACTGGGATCTGGCTGTGACACCACTCACCGGGCCCACTTCCACGATGGAAGCCACAGGCTTTCAAACTCTTCCGGATCATTGGAAGCTGCTCACTCAACTCCATCAATCGACTGGAACGGGAGAGAATCTGCTCCCCTCCGGCGATTTTGAAGATGAACGGGCATTTGTCGGCACAGAGCCGGAATCTCCCGGAGAAAGCTGGACCTCCGGAGTCCCGGAAAGCCGCTTCACATCGCTGCGGCTGATGCGGGCTGCAAACACTTCCGGGACGTATCTTTCCATGATGGTGAAGCCGGACGCTCCTTTAGGCCAGACCGCAGTGCTCATCAGCCCGGCCATGAATGTGTCGGCGGGTGATCTGATCGTGATCACCGGACAAATCCAGGTCGTTCATCCATTGTCGGGCCCGGATCATCGCTTCGAAATCTTCGATACCCTGGCAGGTCGCGAAGGGGCATTGACATTCAAACAGGCCACCCACGAATGGACTCCCTTCCGGATTGTCCGGCGAGCTCGGCAGTCCGGCAATTTCCAGCTCCGCTTCGAATTGCTGGGGCCGGGAATCGTGAACGTCGACAATGTTGAAACACACATTCAAACCGCCAGCACCGGCGTGTTGAGAACCAGCAGGTAGACCTCTGGTCATTTTTTTTGACGACGTTGAATGGCATTCAGTTCAAGTCTATTTAACAATGCCAAACCCCTGGATTTGAATGTTGAAATTTTGATTGCAAATTCCTGGTGAAGACAACTCCCGTTTCGTACGTGGAACAGAAGGGGAATTCAAACCGAGACGCGGCCGGATTTCTGCCGATCAGTCGCTCACAAGGGTTTCGGTGCTAACCTGCCATAGGCAATGAACGCGCAGATGGCTGCCACAACGAGCCAGTAGATCATCGGACCGTAACTTTTGTCACCGGATGCGATATGCACTCCACAAAACAGTAGCATTTCCGCAGCGATGCAGATCGCGGCAATCGGCGCCAGATGTGCCAGAGGTTTATAAAATGCCGGAACGATCAGGCCCAGGCTGCAAAACAGCTCGACAACACTCATTCCCAGCCAGATTCCGTGAGGAATCGCACCCAGGGAAGGCATTGTTTGCTCAGAAGAATTGGAGAACTTCCACACCGCGCCGATAACGGTATGCAGCGCCAGCAGGATTTGAAAAACCCACAAGAGAATGTTCATGATCATCTTTCGATTGATGTGATGGTGACTGGACGTCCAGGCTTGGCAGCTTGATTCGATGTGACGTAAAGGAAAAAGACCGTGTTGAGAGCAAGTCGCTCTGGCCTGAGCCCGGGCAACATGCGTTTCGCGCTGATGAAAGGCAACTCGCCGCGTGATGGAACGCGATCGATGCGGGAGTAATGCGCTCTAATACTTTTCCTTTTCCTCTGATCTCTATCTGATCCGACTTGGAACGAGTGAGAATTTCAGTCTGCTTCCGCCAGAACCTGCTCCAGTTTCGCGAAGAATTCCCGCCACCCGGTCTTGGCACCGCCGAATGCCTGCTTCTGATCGGGCCGAAAGCCGGATTGCTCCATGCGCAGGCGAGTTCCCGTGTTCGTGGGTGTGAGTATGAGGGTCACGACGCTTCTCAGATTGAAGACGGGATCGTCGTGCGTGAAATTCCATGTGTAAGACAGGATTCTGTTCGGCTCGACGATGAGGACTTCACAGTCCAGAACGCCGCCCCAGTCACCACGAAGATGGAAGCGGTGACCCACAACCGGGTGGAAGTCGTTCTTCATGAGCCATGCTTCGATCAGATCCGGCTGGGTGAGCGCACGCCAGATCTTTTCTGCGGGGTGGGCGAACTCGCGTTCAACGATGACAGAGCGTTTTTCGGCTGGTGTTTCAGTCATGAGTCCATCTTTTCGAGTAGATCTTCCAGGTCGTCGAACCGCTTTTGCCAGAATCCGGCCATCTGTCCGGTCCAGTCAATCAGCGGGGCCAACGCATGTCGGCGGGCGCTATAATGTGTCAGGCGCCCTTCATGCCGGTCGTGCACAAGCCCGGCCCGCTTCAAAACTCCAAGATGCTTCGATACCGCCGGCTGAGAGACTCCGGCTTGAGCCGTCAGGGCGGCCACAGTCTGTTCTCCTTCGCGGCACAGTCGTTCAAAGAGGGCTCGCCGGGTTGGATCGGCGAGTGTTCTGAAAAGTACGTCATGAGCGTTTGGCATCTGCAATTCATAACCCTCCGGTTATTGGATAATCATAACCACAGAGCTATGGGTCGGTCAAGCAGGAAAACGGCGAGCGATTCAGTATTTCGCCGTTGCCCGTTTAGAGCGCATTAATCCCGCATTGGCCGCGTTCCGCCACGCGGCGAGCAGTCTTTCATCAAGTGAAACGCGCGCTGCGCGGGCCGGGCCAGAGCAACTTGCTCTAAAACGCCCGGTTCGAAATCGGGTTGTAATGACTTCACCGTCCGTAGGGGCGAGAGTTGGGCTGTCATCGCTGACAAGCCATCAAGTGCAGTCGAATCCCGCAGTTTTGGGAGGAAATTTTGCCAACCTGGATTTTTTAACCTAGAATTTGCATAGAAACTTTGTGGGAGATCGCATTGAAAAATGCAAACTTCACTCGTTGTCGATCGCATCTTGATTTTCGGATAGGAAAATGTGAAGCGAGCGACAAGGGAGCGGAATCGCGAGAAACCAACCCGAACCCCAAGCTGCGCTACAGCACTCGTGACATGCAAATACGTACGATGAATTCGAGATTCGTTCTGGTTGGTGTCTGTGCGTGGATCAGCGGTTGCTTGCTCGTGGCAGGCTGGTTGCCGGAACTGAGCGGAAATCTGCATGAAGTCTGGCTGATGAGTGGCATGCTGGGGTTGGTTTCTGCCGTGGGGCTGGCGGAAGCAATCAAGTCGGATGCGCGCCTGCAGGCCAGCCTGCTGGATGAATACATGCATGCAGCCATGACGGATGGCTTGACCGGTGTCGCCAACCGTCAGGCGCTGGACCGGATGCTGAATACGCTGATGCAGGAACCGGGAGAACGCCGCAAGGTCATTTCCATGGTGATGATTGATATTGATCATTTCAAAGCCTTCAATGATCAGCATGGTCACCAGGCGGGCGACGCCGTGTTGCGGGCAGTCTCTAAAAAGATGCAGGAGTTTTTTGGTGACCGGGCATTGGTCGCTCGTTACGGAGGAGAAGAATTCAGCGTCCTGTTGCCGGACTGTCGTCTGCACGATGCCGACCGACTCGCGGAATCCTGCCGATTGACAATTAAAGAAGCCAGATGTGAATTCCGAAACCGGATATTCAGCATCACCATCAGTTGCGGAGTGACGGAAGCAATTGCCGCGGATACTCCCGACTCTCTGACACAACGTGCCGATATGGCGCTTTATACCGCCAAGAAAATGGGACGGGACATGATCTGGGTATCAGACCCGCATCTCCCTGCTCTTCCGCTTCAAGAAGGCCAGGAGCACAATCAGGATTTGCGTTCAGAGCAGATACCTGACAAGGGCTTTGAACACCTGACCGCTGCTCAAAGCCTGAAATAGAGCGCATTTGCTTCGCATCGTCCGATTGATCGTTTCGCTATCGTCTGCAGCGAAACGATCAATCGGTCGATGCTCTATGCGAGTGTCCACACATACGACGGACAATACGGGGTAAGTGCGTTCTGGCGAGAGCGAAAGCAAGTGAAGTGACTATTATGTCTTGTTTGTCTGGGCCGGTTCCCGGGGATGGTCCGCACGGTCGTGGCTGTGCTCTTGCCATGCTCGGCGCTTGTAAAATCGAGATGGGTGCGGCACCAGTTACTCTCGTCCGAGTGTGGGGACATGCGTTTTACCGGATCTCGTTGGCCCGGCTGATGGGGACGCCAATCATCTGTCCGTTGTAGACTTGTTCGTCATTCACGAAGCCCTGAAATTCAAAGTGCGCCATCCGTTTTTCTTTGTATTTCGTGACTCTGGCCAGAATAATCAGCCGGGATTTCGGATAGACGGGAGCACGGAAGCGGACGTCGGTCATACCGCCGAACCCGAGATAGTCGCCCGCCTTCAGAATGTCGTATTTTCGCGCATAGAAGCCGGCCAGCTGGGCGGCTGCTTCGCACAGCATGACACCGGGCATGAGTGGAAATCCGGGCATATGTCCCTTGATCCAGAACTCGTCATCGGTCACATCCTTGAAGCCGATGAGTCCATGCTGGGTGGTATCCACAAACACGATCCCGGAAAGTTGTTCCATTTCATGTCGTTGCGGATTCACCTTGCGGATATCATCCAGCGTGAACATCGGCTTGTCATAATTGAATCGTTGATAGTCGAAGAGAGGCTCGGCAGGCATCGGTGAGGATTCCGTTCGTTTGTATGACCAGGAGATGACCAGTAATTGAAAAAGATTTTTGCTCAAAAACAGGACTTCCAAGTTTGGAAGTTTGATTCAAAGTGACATAAAGAGAACAGGGAAAAGAGAATAGGGGAAACACTGTATCGAGAAAAGACTGTATCGGAAATGCTTTTCTCTTCCCCCCTCCCTTTTTTTCCTTGTCTCAATTCGATCAGGCTTGAAACTATTGTCAAAATACCTGTCATCAAGGGACAGGGCAACCGGTCCTGTGTGTCTGAGCGGAATGTCCCAGGGGATTGTGGTGCAGTGTCAGCTTGATTTTCCCGGCTTCCAGACCAGCAAATTGATGCAGGATTCCGAAATGACCGACTGTGGTACCGGCGACAAGTCCAGGGCTCGTATCTGCTCATTTCACGTGATAAAGTGTTGAGCGCCGGGTCGAGCACGTTGCTCTGGCCTGGGCCCGTGGTGAACGTGTCTGGACTGATTGTTTGCTGCCTTCCGCGTGGCAGAACGCAGCCAGCACGGGGTGAATGCGCTCTCGTCGGAGCACTCTGTTCTCCCAGATTCCCAGAGAGGGTTCGCACATTCTATGCAGTACGGAGATCAGATCATGCCCGAAACGAACGGAGAAATCTCCATAAATTTCTCCGCGTCGAACCGGCTGAATATTGAAGAGAATTTCTATCCTTCCACCGACGGCATCAAAATCTTCGGTTGTATTCATCCAGTGGCTGCGCCGCGTGGAGTCGTACTGATGACACATGGGCTGGGCGAACATAGTGGGCGCTATGGTCATGTGGTTCATTGCTTTCAGGAGGCAAGCCTGGCAGTTGTCCGGTTTGATCTGCGCGGGCATGGGCGATCCGATGGGCAACGTGGACATGCTTCAACCTATCAATCCTTGCTCGACGATCTGTCCATGATGGTCCGCGTGACGCAACACCGGTTTCCCGAAATTCCGCTGATTCTGTTTGGTCACAGCCTGGGAGGAAATATTGTTGCGAACTGGATGATTCGCCGTGCTGCAGAAGCGGCCGTTGCCACCGGTGCGGTGCTCTCATCCCCCTGGTTTACGCTCACTCGGAGACCTTCGCGGTTGAAGGTGGCGGTCATTTGCGCACTGGCCAGAATCTGGCCCAGTCTCCGCATTCCCGCGGGGTTTCGACCACGCAAATTGACGCGAAACCCCACCGCCATCGATGCCTATGAGCATGACCCGCTGATTCATAAGCAAGCCTCCGTGAAGCTGATCAGCGAAGCTTTTTTTGCCGGCCTGTGGGCACTGGATCATGCGGATCAATGCCAATTGCCGATTCTGGCTCTGCATGGTACCGCCGACAGTGTCACCAGCCCGGACGGCACAAAGTTGTTCAGCGAACGCGCCCCCCATGCAGAACTGATTCTGTTTGAAGATTTGGTACACGAACCACATAACGAGCCGGAATGGAGAACCGTCGTTGAAGAAATTCGCACCTGGATCCTCAATCATCTCTCCCAGCCACAATTGAAATCCGTGGGTCGTGAGTGCTGAAGAAACCTTGTCTTCAGGACCATCTATTCTGCTTGAAAATCTGTGTAAAAACTCTAATCAGCAATGGCGTCGCGTTATGGCAGGCAAGAAAAATCAGATCACGGATGCGAACAGCCGCGTGGTTTGCCAGAATCGTCGCGCAAGACATGATTACGAAATTGTTGATGAACTCGAATGCGGGATGGTCCTGACCGGCAGCGAAGTCAAGAGTATCCGCGCCAACAAAATTTCCATTGAGGAATCGTTTGCCCGGGTCGAAGATGGCGAAGTCTGGCTGCACAACTGCGACATCGCTGAGTATCCGCAGGCCACCTATCTGAATCACGAACGCCGCCGTTCCCGGAAGTTGCTGTTAAGCCGGAATGAAATTCGTAAATTTGCGGAGAACGCCACGCACGACGGCATGACACTGGTGCCCCTGGACGTCCATTTCTCGAATGGACGGATCAAGTTACAACTGGCTGTTGCGAAAGGCCGCAAACAGCACGACAAACGCGATGCCCTGAAGAAGCGGGATGCTGAGAAATCGATCCGAGACGCCCTGCGCCAGCGACGTTCCGCTTCACATGGTTAAACCGTAGAATACCGTATCAATCGAGATCAAACGACGAGATCAAACGGATTGTTACGTGTCGGCCGGTGCGACGTTTTGAATTCGTTCAAAACGTGTCGCACTTTTTTGTCAGTCTGCTGAGCAGGCGGAAAGTCAGCTTGCTTCGCCCTCACCTGGGAGTTCTCTATGTCTGTCGGTATGACATCGTTTCATATGCCTGGAACTGGGCATCCTGCACGATGGGTTCGGTCCATCGTCTTCTGCAGTCTGTGCACGTTCAGCTTTTATACGGCTCCCGCAGCTCAAAGCGCGGAACCGGTTTATGACGTGGTGATCTATGGGGGAACATCTGCCGGGGTCAGTGCTGCAATTCAGACCAAACGCATGGGAAAAAGCGTGGTCTTGATCGAACCGGGGCAGCATCTGGGCGGGTTGACGGTCAGCGGGCTGGGACAGACAGACTCGGGCAACAAGTCTGTGATCGGCGGAATCTCCCGGGAATTCTACCGTCGGGTGCGTCAGCACTATTCACAAGACTCTGCCTGGCGACAGGAACAGATGAACCAAAATGCGTCCTACAAGCAAGAGAACGATGCCATGTGGACGTTCGAACCGCATGTGGCCGAAAAAATCATGAAGGACTGGCTGGCCGATGAAGGTGTCACGTGTGTGCTGGGTGAGTCTCTGAATCGGAAATCCGGCGTCCATAAGGAAGCGACCCGGATTCGTGCCATCGAGATGAAGTCCGGGCGCCGTTTTGCCGGCAAGCGATTTATCGATGCCACCTACGAAGGGGATTTGCTCGCGGCAGCACAGGTGAGCTATGCCGTCGGTCGTGAAGCCAATTCGCAATACGGTGAAATGCTGAATGGTGTTCAAATTGCGAAAGCAGTGCATCATCAGTTCGTGAAACCGGTCGATCCGTACATGACTCCCGGAGACCCGTCCAGTGGACTGCTGCCGGGAATCAATCCGACCATTCCCGGACCGGATGGGACGGCCGATTCACTCGTACAAGCGTATAACTTCCGGATTTGCATGACGGATGCTCCGGACAATCGCCTCCCGTTCGACAAACCTGAAGGCTATGACCCGCTGCAGCATGAATTGCTGCTCCGTAACTTCGAAGCAGGCGATCTGCGGTTGCCCATGAGTATCGGAAGAATGCCCAACCGCAAAACAGACCTGAACAATAACTTTGCGGTCTCCACGGACTGGATCGGGAGAAACCATGACTATCCAGAGGCCGACGATGAGACGCGGGCCAGAATCCTGAAAGGCCACGAAACCTATGTCAAAGGGTTTTTATGGACCTTGGCGAATCATCCGCGTGTCCCTGCAGAAGTTCGTGAAAAGGCGGCCCGCTGGGGATACTCGCGGGACGAATTTGTCGATAACGGGCACTTTCCGTTCTGGTGTTACATCCGTGAAGGGCGGCGGATGATCGGGACATATGTACAAACCGAAAACGATTGTCGTCGGATTCGTATTTGCGAGGACAGTGTCGGGCTGGGTTCATACAACATGGATTCGCATCACTGCCAGCGGTACGTGGATGCCACCGGTCATGTTCGCAATGAAGGAGACGTGCAAATCAGTCCGGGTGGCCCCTATGCCATTTCCGCCCGCGCATTACTGCCCAAGCCGGAAGAGTGCGAAAATCTTGTCGTTCCCGTCTGTCTGTCCTGTACACATATTGCTTATGGCTCGATCCGTATGGAACCGGTCTTTATGGTACTGGGACAATCCGCCGCCACCATGTGCTGCCTGTCCCTGGAAGGGAATCGTTCACTGCATGAGTTGCCTTATTCAGAATTGCGGGAAAAACTGCTGGCGGACCACCAGGTTCTCGATTTGATAAACCGAGTGCCTGCCGTGGCCTCCCGGTTGCCAAAGAACCTGCCGGGAATTGTCGTGGATGATGTCGACGCGAAGAAAGTTGGCGAATGGATTTCCAGCAAGTCCATCTCAGGGTTTGTCGGTGACTCCTATCTGCACGACGGACATGCCGATCCCGGTCAAAAATCACTGACCTTCACAGTCCATGTTCCCCAGGCCGGAGTTTATGATGTTCGGCTGGCATACACTCCGGGAAGCAATCGCGCCAACAACGCGCTCGTCACCTATGAGCATGGCGGGGAACGCCAGCAGGCCCGGGTGAATCAGCAAAAGACTCCTGAGCTGGATGGATTGTTTGTTTCGCTGGGACAGGTGACCTGTCAGGCGAATGACGTTGTCACCATCACGTTGAGTAACGATCAGGCCAATGGACATGTCATCGCCGATGCGGTCCAGTTGCTGCCGCAAAAATAAATCAGGGGAAACGAGGAGACGGGAAAGGGGAAGACCGTACAGGGTTTTACCCCCTTGTACGCGTTCACGGGTTGAGGATTGATCTTTCCTGAAATCGGAGAATTTGGGACACCTTGTGAATGGCAAGCGTGTCGCGTATTCCGGACGAACTGGCTGCGGAGATGACCCCCGCGGTGCG
>Ga0182738_1001840_pt1 | contig 25788 bp, 22 predicted proteins | sample eDN5th30CBELigMG_FD_128876 | JGI IMG/M metagenome (GOLD analysis project Ga0182738, IMG submission 128876) | Enriched Miracle-Growth compost microbial communities from Emeryville, California, USA - eDNA 5th pass 30_C BE-Lig MG (version 2)... ...
TACGGCGAGGCGATCTTCGGCGCGCTGTCGAAGCATTTCGGCAACCGCATTCCCGAGACGATCATCGAGCCGGGCCGCGGCATGGTCGGCAACGCCGGCGTCATCAAGTCGGAGGTCGTGCTGATCTCGAAGAAGGCCGACAACGACAACGTGCGCTGGGTCTATCTCGACATCGGCAAGTTCGGCGGCCTCGCCGAGACGATGGACGAGGCGATCCGCTACCCGATCGTTACCGGCCGCGACGCCGACGCCAAGGAGCCTTGCGTGCTTGCCGGCCCGACCTGCGATTCGGCCGACGTCATGTATGAAAAGACGCCCTACCCGCTGCCCCTGTCGCTCACCATCGGCGACGAGGTGCTGATCGAGGGTACCGGTGCCTACACCACCACCTATTCGGCGGTGGCCTTCAACGGCTTCGAGCCGCTCCGATCCTACGTGATCTGAAGACTCACGTCTTCAGATCACCCGGCCGGGCGACGTCTTTCAAGCGCGTCGCCCTCCGGTTCGCTTGTGGAAGAAACCTCCGCTCGTGAAGGGGATCACGGACATGGAATTCGCAGAAATTCAAACGGCCGCCCAGCCGGCCTTCATCATCACCGCCGAAACCGCCGTCGATGTGCCGGCGCGCGAGGCGCTGCTCGATCGCGCCATGGGACCGGGGCGGAAGAAGAAGTCGTCGGAAAAGCTGCGGCGCGGCCGCCGACCGTCCGAAGGGCTGGCCTTCGTCGCGCGCGGCGCGGCCGGCGCGATCGTCGGCACGGTCAGGCTGTGGGATGTCAGGCTTGGCGAAAACGGGCCAAAGGCCCTTCTCCTCGGCCCGCTCGCCGTCGAACCGTCGTTGAAGAGCACTGGCATCGGCTCGGCGCTGATGCGCCATGCCGTCACGGAGGCGGCGCGGCTCGGCCATAAAACCATCCTGCTGGTGGGTGATGCCCCCTACTACGGCCGTTTCGGTTTCTCGGCCGACAGGACCGGCAGCCTGGCCATGCCCGGCCCATATGAGCGCCATCGGCTGCTGGCGCTGGAACTGGTGCCCGGCGCGCTGGACGGCGCGCACGGCACCATCCGCGCTGCCGGGAGGAAAACGGCGAAGACGGCCCGCATCCGACTGGCCGCTTGAGATCGACGCATCTTAAACAGAAAGGCGCAGCGGTCCGGCCGCTGCGCCTTTTTGAATCGAACAGGCGTGTGCTTCAGCCGATCAGCTGGCTGAGCGCCATGGCGACCGACATGTCGCCCTCGATCTTCAGCTTGCCGGTCATGAACGCCATGGTCGGATTGAGGTCGCCGGCGATCAGCGATTCCAGATCGTCCAGCGAAAGCTTGATGGTGCAGTCGGCGGGGCCGTCGCTGGTGGAGACGGTCGCGCCGTCGATGACGATGACGCCGTCGGCGCCGGTATCGAACTTCACCGACCGGTCGAAGCCGGCGCTCGCGACCTGCGCCTTGAGTCTGTCTGCAATATCCTGAACGCCCATGCTGGGACTCCTCGTCTCTTGCGCTGTCATGCGCGTTGCGGTTCGCCGGACTTCGCCGATCCGGCGTGACATGGCAATCCCTTTTGCCGCGTCGTTGGTCACTTCTCGTATAGACCGAAATTGACGTTAACGTCAACGTAATTGAGGGACGACGAAGTGGAAGAAAGCCCGGCTGCCGCCCGATCTTGCAAAGCGCGGCAGCCCAACCGGCCGCTGCGCCGGGCGCCGAAACTTCTGCTATAAGGCGCTGATGCCTCTCACCCCACATCGCGTCGATCCGTCGGGCTTCATTGCCGCTAACCTTCCGCTGGCGGCGGTGCCGTTCGTACCGGAAATCCGCCTGCATATGGCGACGCCGGCGAGCGGCCTGCGCCGCATGCTGCAGGCGACTGGTGCGCCGGGCTCGCCCTACTGGGCCTATCCGTGGGCCGGCGGTGCCGTGCTTGCCCGCTTCGTCCTCGACCGGCCGCAAACCGTCGCCGGCCGGCGCATAATCGATCTCGGCACAGGCTCCGGCCTCGTTGCCATCGCCGCGGCCAAGGCCGGCGCCGCAAGCGTCATCGCCGCCGATACCGATCCGAACGCTCTCGCCGCCCTTTGCCTCAACGCCGCGGCGAACGGCGTCAAGGTGGAGACGTGGGCTCACGACGTCATCGACGGCCCTGCCCCGGACGTGGACATGATCCTAGCCGGCGACGTCTTCTACGAAACAGGACTCGCCGCGCGCGCCACCGCCTTCCTCGACCGCTGTCTGGATGCGGGCGTTGCGGCACTGGTGGGCGATCCCGGCCGCGCTCCCCTGCCCCGCCACAGGCTGCGCCTGCTCGCCGAATACGCGGTGGCCGATTTCGGCGCTGCCGCGCAAGGCGGGGAGAAGCCTGCCTTCGTCTTCGCCTTCCAGGCCGACACACCGAGCAGCCGGGAAGCATAACATGGCTTCCCATCGATCTGGCGGCCAAGCCCTCAGTGCAGGACGAGCACGTCTCCGGACGAAAAGCTGATCTCGGTCTTCTCGCCGACGACGGGCGGCGGGGTCGAGGAGTTGTTGAAAGTGTCGAGTGAAATCTGCTTGCCGCCGACGCCGACGCGTACCCGGATAACGGAGCCGAGGAAATGCACGTCGGCGATCTCGCCGGCAAGGTTGCTGTCGTGGCCGGGGCGTGCGCCCAGCGCAATCGCCTCGGGCCGGAGCGCCAGCGACAGCGTGTCGCCGGTCCTGGAACCGTCGAGCTTGCCCTTCAGCGCCACATCCTGGCTGGCGACGCGAACGGTGCCGGCGGAGGCGTCGGTGACCGTCCCCTCCAGCACGTTCAGCGTGCCGACGAAATTGGCGACAAACCGTGTCGCCGGCCGGTTGTAGATCTCGAACGGCGCACCGACCTGCTCGGCCTTGCCGCCATACATGACGGCGATGCGGTCGGAGATCGACAGCGCCTCTTCCTGGTCGTGCGTGACGAAGATGGTGGTGATGCCGAGTTCCTTCTGGATCGACCGGATTTCCTCGCGCAACGACACGCGCACCTTGGCGTCGAGCGCCGACAGCGGCTCGTCGAGCAGGAGCAGTTTCGGCTTCGGCGCCAAGGCACGCGCCAGCGCGATGCGTTGCTGCTGGCCCCCGGAGAGCTGGTAGGGATAGCGATCGGCCATCTGCGGCAGGCTGATAAGGGCCAGCATCTCGGCCACGCGCTTGTCAATCTCGGCCCTCGAGGCACCGGCGACCCTGAGACCGAAACCGATGTTCTGGGCAACCGTCAGGTTCGGGAACAGCGCATAGGCCTGGAACACCATGCCGATGTTGCGCTGGTTGGGGCGCAGCCGGGTGATGTCCTTGCCGCCGACGAAGATATGCCCGGCGCTCGGCTCCTCGAAGCCGGCCACCATCCTCAGCACCGTTGTCTTGCCGCAGCCGGACGGCCCGAGGAAAGAGACGAACTCGCCCGCTTCGACATCCAGATTGAAGTCGTGCACGACCTTGGTCGCCCCGAAGGATTTCTCGACATGCTGGATCGAAAGAAACGGATCGGCCATCGAACTCTCTCTCAACTCAGTGCAACTGTTCGGGCGGCTTCGGAGCGAAGCGAGACACCACCTGGATCAGCGCCATGCAGCCCCAGGTGATGAGGAAGGCGATGACCGCGAGTGCCGCCGGCTCGTAGGCCCGGTTGGCACCGAGCAACTGCATGTAGGGACCGAAGGCGGGGCGGCTCAAAAGTGCGGCCATGACGAATTCGCCGATGACGATGGCGAAGGTCAGGAAGGCGCCGGACAACACCGCCACCGCGACATTAGGCAGGATGACGCGCGCAAGGATGGTCACCCATCCCGCGCCCAGGCTCTGCGCGGCCTCCGTCAGCGTGGTGACGTCGATGGCCCTGAGGCCGGTATCGACGGCGCGATACATATACGGCAGCGCTAGCACCACATAGCCGAACATCAGAAGCACGTTGGTTCCCATCGCCGAACCGGTCAGCGGCAGCCACGACGACGTGTTGTAGAGCCGGATGTAGCCGAAGACGATGACGATCGGCGGAATGACCAGCGGCAGCAGCGTCATGAATTCCATGAACGGCCGCCAGTGCGGCAGCTTCAGCCGGACCCAGTAGGCGGTCGGCACCACAAGCAACACGCCGACGGCGATGGTGGCCAGCGCCATCAGCACCGAAAACATGAACGTTTGCTGGAAGCGCGGGTCGCTGAGCACGACGGCATAGGCGTCGAGGCTGTAGGCGGCGCGCCGCATCTTGAGGGAAAACTCGAACGTGCCGATGAGCGGCAGGGCGAAATAGGCGATCGCCAACGCGACGAACAGCCAAGACCAGATGCGGTTGGTCCTCATTTGATCCACCGTTCGCTGCGCGACCTCAGCCAGATATAGATGCCGTTGGCGATGCCGGTGACGACGATCATGCCGAACGCCAGCGCATAGCCCAGATGCGGGTCCTGCAGCACGTCGCCACGGATCTGCGCGAACAGCAGGATGGGCACGATCGACAGCGAGCTTCCCGTCAGTGCATAAGCGGTGGCGACCGCGCCGAAGGAATTGGCAAACAGCAGCGCGAAGGTGCCGAGCAGGCTCGGCCACAGGATCGGAAAGGCCACGATACGCCAGTACTGGAAGCCGGAAGCGCCCAGTATGGCGGCCGCCTCTCGCCATTCGCGGCGCATGCCGTCGAGCGCCGGCGTGATGATGAGGATGGCGAGCGGTATCTGGAAGAAAAGGTAGGTCAGCGTCAGGCCGCCGAAACTGAGCAGGTTGAAGCCGAGGCCGTAGATGTTGATGCCGAACCAGTCGCGCAGGATCAACGTCACCAGCCCCAGCCTCCCGAAAGTGGCCAGAAAGGCGAAGGCCAGCGGCACGCCGGCGAAATTGGAGGCGACTCCGGAAAAAGTCAGCAGGGGCGAACGGATCCAGCCGGGCAGGCCGCCGAGCACGAACGCCCAGGCGACGAGAAAGCCGAAGCCGCAGCCGAGCAGCGCGGAAGCGAGGCTGATGCGGATCGATATCCAGTAGGCCGAAAGGATCGACGGCTGGAACAGGTTCGCGATGTTGGCGAGGGTAAATCCGCCTTCATTGGTCTGGAAGCTGCCGACGATGATCTTCATCGTCGGCAGGATCAGGAACAGCAGCGCGAACAGGAGAAACGGCATAACGCCGAGCCATGCGAACGACATCCGCCGTCCGCTGCCCGACGCATATGCGACCGGGGCCGGGCTTGTCGTTTCGCTCGTCGATGAAGTCATCCGCCGCCGTTTCATTCACACGGGTGCGGCACCGCAATGGGCCGCACCCGTTTCTTGCCGGATTACTGGACGTTGGCGCCCACGACGCTGTCCCACCCGCCGGTGACGGCGGTCTTGTTGGCGTCCTGCTCCTCGAGCGAGGGGAAGATCGCCTGCTTGTAGAGGTCGGCCGCCGGCAGCTTGTCGAGGATTTCCTGCGGCACCTTGCCGTCCGCGACCAGCTTGTTGAAGCGTGCCGGGTGGCAGTAGCCCTTCAGGAAGCCGAGCTGGCCTTCGTCGGAATAGATGTATTCCATCCACAGCTTGGCGGCGTTCGGGTGCGGCGCATAGGCGCTGATCGCCTGCGCATAGACGCCGGCCAGGACGCCGGACTTCGGCACCACAACCTCGACCGGCGGGTTGCCGTTCAGCGTGTCGCGGTCGGCCAGCGCGTTGTAATCCCAGCGGATGACGATCGGCGTCGTGCCCTGCGCCAGCGACGCGGCCTTGCCGATGACGGGCACGAAATTGCCGGCGTCGTTGAGCTTCTTGAAGAAGTCCAGGCCGGCCTGCGGCGCCTTGGCGGCATCGCCGCCGGAAGCGGCCAGACCAGCCGCATAGACCGACAGAATCGCCTGATTGGCGGAGCGCGGGTCACCCGCCAGGGCGACGCTGTTGGCGTATTCGGGCTTCAGAAGGTCCGCCCAGTCCTGCGGCACGTTCTTGACGATGTCCTTGTTCACCTCGAAGGACAGCACGCCATAGTAGCCGCCGTACCAGTGGCCGTCCGGGTCCTTGTTCTCGATCTCGTCGAAGGTCTCGACCTTGTAGGGCAGGAACAGGCCTTCCTTGGTCGCCGCCGGGCCGAACGCCAGGCCGACGTCAACCATATCGGGAGCCTGCGGGCCCTTGTTGTCCTTGTTGGCCTTGATCGCCTCGATCTCGTCGGCCGAGCCGGCGTCGGGATTGAGTTCGTTGAGCTTGATTTCCGGATACTTGGCCTTGAAGCCGTTCAGGATTCCTTCCCATCCGCACCAGTCGTGCGGCAGGGCGATCGGCGAAAACATGCCTTCGGCCTTGGCCGCGGCGATGAGTTCCGCCGACGGCTCGGCGTAGGAAATGGCTGTGGTCGCCAGGAAAGCGACGGCTGAAAGGGAAAGGATCTTCCCTGTTACTCTCGACATTGTATTCCCTCCATTGAACTGGCGCTGTTGGACGCCTGCGATCCGGTATTGCCGTTGCATGACAGTCCGATGAAGAAGGGACCGCCCCGCGCCCAGAAAGACGAAAAGTTAACTACTTTTGCCAGGCGCCTGCAATCGGCGCCTCTTTCATTTCCCGGCTAATCTTTTCCTCCTTCCCCTCCTGGGTTTTTTACGCTGCGGCCCGCCGAAACCGGCGGGCGCAGAAAGAAGCCTGGCGGCGCCCGGCCTATCCGTTCAGGGCGCTCTCCAGCAGCGACAGCGCCGCCTTCTTGGTCAGCTTGACCGGATTGCCGCCGGCGGTCGGATCGACCACCGCCATGTCGGCGATCAGCGTCTTGCGCTTCTTGTCCATCTCCAGCCCTTTGATGAGGCCGGGCAGCGCATGCGGCACCTTGAGTTCCTTGCGCAGCTTCATCACCGCCTTGGCAAAACCGTCGAAGCCGCCCTTGATGCCGCAATAGGCGGCGAGCCGGTCGATCTTGCTCTCAACCGCATCGCGGTTGAAGGCCAGCACGTAGGGCATGAACACCGCGTTGGTCATGCCGTGATGGGTGTCGTAGAGCGCGCCGATCGGATGCGACAGCGAGTGGATGGCGCCCAGCCCCTTCTGGAAAGCGGTGGCGCCCATCGCGGCGGCCGACATCATGTGGGCGCGAGCGACGAGGTCCTTGCCGTTGGCATAGGCCTTCGGCAGGTTCTCGAACACCAGGCGGATGCCTTCCACGGCAATGCCGTCGGCCATCGGATGATAGCCCGGCGCGCAATAGGCTTCCAGGCAATGCGCCAGCGCGTCCATGCCGGTGCCGGCGGTGATGAAGGCCGGCATGCCGACCGATAGTTCCGGGTCGGCGATGACGATCTCGGGCAGCATCTTCGGATGGAAGATCACCTTCTTGGTATGGCTGGCCTCATGCGTGATGACGCCGGCACGGCCGACTTCCGAACCGGTTCCGGCAGTGGTCGGCACGGCGACGATCGGCACGATCTTCGTCGCGTCGGCGCGCGTCCACCAGTCGCCGATGTCCTCGAAGTCCCACACCGGCCGCGTCTGCCCGGCCTGGAATGCGATCAGCTTGCCGAGGTCGAGCGCCGAACCGCCGCCGAAGGCGATGACGCCGTCATGCTTGCCTTTCCTGAAGACCTCGATGCCGGCGGTGAGGTTGGATTCCACCGGGTTCGGCTTGACGTCGGAAAAGACGCCGTAGGGGATTTTCGCGTCGTCGAGGATCTTCAGCGTCGAGGCCACGACCGGCAATTTCGCCAGTCCCGGATCGGTGACGAACAGCGGCCGTTTGATGCCGGTGGCGGCCAGCGCGTCGGGCAGTTCCTTGATGCGGCCGGCGCCGAAGCGGACGGTGGTGGGATAGTTCCATTTGGAGACGAGGGTGGTCATTTCTTTGCTTTCGGAAGATCAGATGGTTTCGCGCAGGTGATAGCTCTTCGGCCGGGTCAGGTTGTCGTAGCCGATCTGGCTGAGGCCCGCGCCCTTGCCGGTATCTTTCACGCCCGTCCACACCAACGCCGGGTCGAGGTAGTCGCAGCGGTTCATGAACACGGTGCCGGTCTCGACCCGGTCGCCGATGGCGACCGCATGCTCGGTGTCGCGCGTCCAGATGGAGGCCGTCAGGCCATAGGGAGAATCGTTCATCAGCGCGATGGCTTCCTCGTCGTTGCGCACCTTCATGATGCCGACGATAGGCCCGAAACTCTCCTCGCGCATCACCGACATCTGGTGGTCGACATTGGTCAGCACTTCCGGCGCGATATAGGGCGAGCCGGCGACATCCTTGTCCACCTTCATGTTGATGTGCGCGGCTGCCCCCTTGCGCAGGGCCTCGGCCTTCTGCTCACGGATCAGGTCGGCGAAGCGCGCCTGCGCCATCGGCCCCATCGTGGTCGCCTGCTCCAACGGGTTGCCGACGACATAGTTCTTCGTCTCGGCAATGAAGCCGTGGACGAAATCGTCATAGACTTTCTCGTGCACATAGACGCGCTCGATGCCGCAGCAGCACTGGCCGGAGTTGAAGAAGGCGCCGTCGACGAGGTTGGCGATGGCGTGGTCGAGCTTGGCATCGGGCAGGACGTAGGCCGGGTCCTTGCCGCCGAGTTCCAGCCCGAGCGTCATGAAGGTGCCGGCCGCCGCCTTTTCGATGGCGCGGCCGCCGCCGACGGAGCCGGTGAAGTTGACATGGTCGATCTTGCCCGATCCGAGCAGCTTCTCCGTCTGCGTGTGATTGAGCACCACGTTCTGGAACACGCCCTTCGGCAGGCCGGCCTTCTCGAAAGCCTGGGCGAAGCGTTCACCGACCAGCAGCGTCTGCGCGGCGTGTTTCAGGATCACGGTGGATCCCGCCATCAGCGCCGGCACGATGGTGTTGACGGCCGTGAGATACGGATAGTTCCACGGCGCGATGACCATGACGACGCCGAGCGGTTCCTTCTTCACGTAGCGGCGGAAGCCGTCCTTCGGGTTTGAGGCAGGCACCGGCGCCAGCGCCTTCTCGGCGATCTCGACCATGTACTGGGTGCGTTCCGTCACGCCGCCGAACTCGCCGCCGTAGCGCACCGGCCGGCCCATCTGCCAAGCGATCTCCGGCACGATCTCGTCGGTCATGGCGACCAGCGCCTCCAGCATGGCGAGCATGTACTGGCCGCGCTTGGCGATTGGTACCTCAGCCCAACCGGCCTGCGCCGCGCGCGCCTTTTCCACGACGGCATTTACCTGCTGGTCTGTCGCGAACGGCCGTTCGGCATAGATCGAGCCGTCGACCGGGGATTTGAGTTTGACCGTTTCGGTCATCGTAATCGTCCTTCAGTCAGGGTTTCCGGGCGGCGGGGAGGAGGAGCCGCCCGTTCTCATCAATTGGTCAATACCGCTCAAAGCCGCGATGCAGTTCCCAGTCGGTGATGCGGCGGTCGTATTCCATCTGCTCCCAGCGCGCATTGTGGACATAGTGCTCGACCACGTCCTCGCCGAGCGCCGCCTTCATCATCTTGGACTTCGCGAAGGCCTCGGTGGCGTCGCGCAGCGTCTTGGGGATTTCCGGCAGCCTTGCGGCCTGATAGGCGTCGCCGACGAACGGCTTCTGCAACTCCAGCTTCTCGTCGATGCCGGCCAGCCCCGCCGCGATCAGCGCCGCGAAAGCCAGATAGGGGTTCAAATCCGCGCCGCCGATGCGGCACTCCATGCGGATACCCTTGGTGCCCTCGCCGCAGAGCCGGAAGCCGGCGGTGCGGTTGTCTTCGCTCCACATGATCTTGGTCGGCGCGAAGGTGCCGGACTGGAAGCGCTTGTAGGAGTTTATGTAAGGCGCCAACAGCAGCGTGAATTCCTTCGCGTATTTGAGCTGCCCGGCGCTCCACTGCTGCCCGAGCTTCGAAAGTGTCCAGGGCTGGCTCTTGTCGAAGAACAGCGGCGTCTTGCCATCCTTGCTCCACAGCGAATTGTGAATGTGGCTGGAATTGCCGGCCAGCCCGTAATTGTACTTGGCCATGAAGGAGACGGCCTTGCCTTCGGCGTCGGCGATCTCCTTGGCGCCGTTCTTGAGGACGGTGTGGCGATCCGCCATGTCGAGCGCTTCGGCATAGCGCACGTTGATCTCTTCCTGCCCCGGCCCCCATTCACCCTTGGAGTTCTCGATGGGAATGCCGGCCGCCTGCATGTCGTTGCGCAGGCGGCGCATATAGCCCTCTTCCTTGGTGGTGATGCCGATCAGGTAGTCGCCGATATAGGGCGAAGCGGTTTCAAGGTTCTGCCAGTGCTTGGCGCGCGCCGACTGATAGGTTTCCGAGAACAGGTAGAATTCCAGCTCGGAAGCGAAATAGCCCATGTAGCCGCGCTCGGTCAGCCGCGCGATCTGCTTCTTGAGGATGGCGCGCGGCGAATGCGGCAGGTCGTCATGGGTATGATGGTCGAGAAGATCGCACAGCACCATCGCCGTCTTTTCCAGCCACGGCACAGATCTCAGCGTGGCGAGGTCCGGCTTGACGACGAAATCGCCGTAGCCTTTCTGCCAGGAGGCGGCCTTGTAGCCGGGCACCGGTTCCATATCGATGTCGTTGGCGAGCAGGTAGTTGCAGCCATGCGTCTCGTCATGGGCGGAATCGACGAAATACTGCGCCAGGAAGCGCTTGCCGATGAGTCGTCCCTGCATGTCGACGGCACAGGCCAGAACCGTGTCGATCTCTCCCGCCGACACTGCCTTCTTCAACTGATCGAACGAGAGATTTCCGGCCATTCTTTTCGCACTCCGCCCCTGTGGGCCTGAATTTCAAACGATGCCCGGCCGCCGGAATGGCGGCCGGACGGGTAATCAATATCCCGCTCTCACGCGTAGCGGTAGGGCGGTCCGGCTTTGACCATCGACTGGTTGTACTTCTTGATGATCTCGACGACCTTGGCCGAGCGCGGGCTCTGACCGGCCACCTCGTCCCAGAACTTGGAGGCTTCGTCCTCGACCTGCTTCCAGTCGGATTCGGGGATCGAGGTGAGTTCCAGCTTGCCCTCGTTGCGGTACTTGGCCTCGCCCGCCCAGTACCAGTGCTGGCGGTAGTAATGCGAGGTGTCGATGGACATCATGAAGAGCTGCTGGAGGTGTTCCGGCACCGCCTTCCACTTCTCGGTATTGACGAAGTAGGAGCCGGCCCAGGCGCCCGACAGCGGGTTGGTCAGGAAGTATTTCAACACGTCCGCCCAACCGACGGTGTGCATCTCGGTGATGCCGCACCAGCAAACGCCGTCCAACTCGCCCGTCTGGATCGCCGGCTCGACGTCCTCGTAAGGTAGCGACACCGGCACGACGCCGAATTTCGACAGGAACTGGCCGCCGGTCGGGAAGGTGTAGACGCGCAGGCCCTTCAGGTCCGCCACGGACTTGATCGGCTTTGTGGTGCCGAAGTTGCACGGATCCCATGCGCCGGTCGAGAGCCAAGTGACGCCGGGGATCTCGGCATAGGCCTCCTCCCAGATTTCCTTCAGCCCGTGCCAGTGCCACAGCGCCGGCACGTCGAGCGAATAGCGCGAGGCGAGCGGGAAGTAGGCGCCGAACACCTTGACGTCCACCGGAGCCGCGGCCGAGTCGTCGTCGCTCTGCGCGGCGTCGATGGTGCCCGACTGCACGGCGCGGAACAGTTCGCCCTGCGGCACGAGCTGGTCGGCCGTGTACATCTCGATTTCCATCTCGCCATGCGCGGCCTTGTTGAAGGCGTCGACGCCGACCTTGCACACATGCTCGGCCAGCGCCGGACCGGCATAGGTCTGCAGGCGCCATTTGATCGGAGCCTGCGCCTTCACGTAGGGCGTCGCCAGCGCGGTCGCGCCGACAGCGCCGGCGCCCGTCAGGATGGATTTGCGCAGGAAATCGCGTTTGTTGATCGTGCTTTTCTCGGTCATCTCACAAGTCTCCCATCAGTCGATATTGGATTTCGAACGGAGGCGGGATGCCCGCCCCCGGCATGTTTGTCTGTTCTCCATCGTCCCCTTTCTTATGATTTTTCACCGTGTCTGTGTTCGCTCCCTACCGTCCCGAAAAGTATTCGGGCAGCCACATCGCGATCTGTGGAAAGATCATGATCAGGATCAGCGACAGCACCATCAGGAAGAAGAACGGCACGATCGAGCGATAGATGTCCATCAGCGAGATTTCAGGTGGCGCCATCGCTCGCATCAGGAACAGGTTGTAGCCGAAGGGCGGCGTTATGTACGCGATCTGGCAGGTGATGGTGTAGAGGATGCCGAACCAGACCGGGTTGAAGCCGAGGCTTTTCACCAGCGGGATGTAGAGCGGCGCGACGATGACCAGCATGGCGGTATCGTCGAGGAACATGCCCATGACGATGAAGGACAGCAGCATCAGGCTGAGGACCGTCCACGGCGAGAATTCCCAGGTGTCGATGAGCAGCGTCTTGACTGCCTTGACCGCACCCAGCCCGTCATAAACCGACGAGAAGCAAAGCGCGCCGAGGATGATCCACATGAACATGCACGAGATGCCCAGCGTGTTGCGCGTCGAGTCCTCGAACACTTTCCTGTTCAGGTTGCCGGCCCACCACGCGGCGGCCGTGGCGAGCAGCGCGCCCACCGCCGAGCTTTCGACGAGGCTGGTCGTGCCCGACATGAACAGGCCCATCATGATGAAGAAGATGGCGAGCGGCAGGATGCCCTGCCTGAGCAACTGGAACTTCTCCGCGCGCGTGATCTGCGCACGCTCCTCCGCCGGCAGCGCCGGGCCGATATCGGGCTGCACCAGACAGCGGATATAGACATAGGCACCGAAGATCACGGCCATCAGAAGGCCCGGCCCGACGCCCGCCAGCCACAGGTCGAGCACCGGCTGGCGCGCGATCATGGCGTAGAGCACCAGCACCACGCTCGGCGGAATGAGGATGCCGAGCGACGATCCGGCCTGGATGACGCCGGTCACCATCACCTTGTCGTAGCCGTGGCGCAGAAGCTGCGGCAGCGCGATGGTGGCGCCGATCGCCATGCCTGCCACCGACAGCCCGTTCAACGCCGCGATCAGCACCATCAGCCCGATGGTGCCGAGCGCCAGGCCGCCGCGCACCGGTCCGAACCAGACATGGAACATGCGGTAGAGCCCGGTGGCGATGCCGGATTCCGACAGCATGTAACCCATGAAGATGAAGAACGGCACGGTGATCAGCGGATACCAGTTCAGCACCTGGAAGGAGGCGTTGAACGGCATTTCGAAGGCGCCTTCGCCCCACAGCCAAAGGGCAGCCGCCGAACCGACGAAGCCGATCACGCCGAAGACGCGCTGCCCGGTGAACAAAAGCACCATCATGGTGCCGAACATGAAGAGCGTGATGAATTCCGAACTCATGCGATCGGCTTCCCGCGTGCGATGGCGACATCTTTGATGAAGGTGGAAATGAGCTGAAGCAGCATCAGGAATATGCCGGCGGTCATGATGACCTTGATCGGCCACAGCGGCGGCGCCCAGGCGGTGTAGTTCTTCTGTCCGTAGACGATGGCGTAGTTTGTGCTGGAAATGCCGCCGCCGAGCAGGACGCACAGATAGAAGATGACGAACAGGATGGTGACGGCATCGAGGATGGCCCGCTTGCGTGCCGCGAGCTGGCCGTAGAACAGATCCATGCGCACATGCTGATCAAGTTGAAGTGCGTAGGCGCCGCCGAGAAGGTAATAGGCCGACAGGATGAATTGCGACATCTCCAGCGCCCAGTTTATCGGAACGCCGAGCACCAGACGCGAGGCCGTGGAGGCGAGCAGGATCGCGCCCATGGCGAAGAACAGATACATGGCGACGCGACCGACGCGGTAGTTCAACGCGTCGACATTTCGGACAAAGAGAACGGCAACTTTCGGCACGGTCTTTCCTGTCTATCGATGGTTGACGGTTTCGTTGGTGGCTTGCGTGCCGGCGGCGGCAACACGGATCGGAGCAAGCGCCTGCGCCAGCAGGCCTGCCCACTTCGCCTGCTCCGCCCCCGTGGCGATCTCGTCATTGCGGATCTCGATCATCGCGCACGGCAGAGCGCGCGGACGCGCATGTGCCTCCAGCGTGAAATAGACCCGGTCAGCCGGCGAATAGGGTTGGTTGACGCCGACCGTCAGGCCGCCCTGCCCTTGCAGGGCGGCGATCAGCGGCGCGGCGAGGCGCGTATCGTCATCGTGGATGATGCCGATCTGCCAGGGGCGCTGCACGCCCTTGTAGACTGGCGTGAAGGAATGCACCGAAATCAGCCAGGCCTCGCGCCCGCTCGCCAGCCTGTCTTCCACCACCGCCTCGACGGCGTCGTGGAACGGTCGCCAGCAGCGCGCCACCCGTGCCTCGCGCTCCGCCTCCGACAGCTTCGCATTGCCGGGGATCGCGGTCGTCTCGCTGACCGGCGGGATCAGGTCCGGCGCGTCGAGAGGCCGGTTGCAGTCGAGCACCAGACGCGAAATGCAGGTCTCCACCAGCGTCGCGTCCAGCGCTTCGGCGAGTTGCCGGGCGACCGGAAGCGCGCCAGGGTCCCAGGCGATGTGGCGCGATAACTCCGCCTCGGCCAGGCCCAGCGTGCCGAATTCCGGTGGCAGGAAATTGGAAGCGTGGTCGCAGGTGAAGACGAAACGCCCGGCGCCGCGGGGGTTCGTCACCCGCACGGACTGCGACATCGCAAGATCGTCCGGCCGCCCTGTCCTGCCCATGTCCCTCCTCTCGACGGCGCGTATCTAATGATACGTTTTTTCTATGATTGCGCAGTCACGGATGATTTCATACAGTTTGTCCGGCTTTGTCAAACGGCTTTTGCGACTTCCTTTCGGGCGGGGAACGGGTGGGGACATGATTGCAGGCGTTGCCGAATTGATCGCCGACCGGATCGGCGCCATGCCGGCCGGCGAGCGCCGCGCGGCGCAGACGCTGGTCGCCAACTATCCGGTCGTCGGCCTCAAGACAGTCGCCGAGTTTTCGCAGGCCGCGGGCGTCTCCTCGCCCACCATCCTGCGCTTCGTCGCCCGGCTGGGCTTTCACAACTATGCCGAATTCCAGTCGGCCCTGCAGGACGAGCTGGCTGCGCAATTGCAGTCGCCGGCGGCGCGCCCGCCCGGCCCGGCTCTTGACAGCCCCGTCCGGCCGATGATGGAAGCCGCGATCGACAATCTGCGCGAGACCTTCCGCCATTTCTCGCAGGAACAGATGGCCGACATCGTCGAGCGGCTGGCCGATAGCCGCGGCCACATGTTCCTCGTCGGCGGCCGCTTCACCGACCCGCTCGCCCGCTACATGGCCGCCCATCTCACCATCATCCGGCCGAACGTCTTCCATCTCGCCGGTCAGGAAAGCATGTGGCGCGACCGGCTCATCGACATGGGCAAGCGCGACGTGCTCTTGATCTTCGACATCCGCCGCTACCAGGACAGCCTGCTGCGCTTTGCCGAAAAGGCGCACCAGCGCGGCGTGCAGATCGTCCTGTTCACAGACCAGTGGCTGTCGCCCATCGCGCGCTTCGCCCGCCATGTCGTCGCCGGGCGCACCGCCGTGCCTTCCCCGTGGGACTCTTCGGCCTCGCTTTTCGTCGTCGCCGAAACGCTGCTCGCCTCGGTGACGCGGCAGCTGGAGGCCGAAAGCACGCGCCGGCTGGTCGAGATGGAAAAACTGCGCTGACCGCTGCCTCCGCTCGGGTGATTTGGCGGATGCCCGGCCCTACGCGGATTTGATGCCCAACCTTACGCAGATTTAATGTGCGCAAACGTTGGAGAATTGCCATAAAGGCGTAGTATTACGCTGCTCCGTGCCGGGCATGGCGCGTCGTGTCGTCGTCCGGGCGGGAGGAGCCGGTGGACGTTGGTCATATCGTCAGCCGGAGTGCCGATGGCTACCTGGAAACAGATCGTCCTTTCCCTGGTGATCCTCATCGCCGCGGCTTCCGGCTGGGTGCTGTTCTTTCCCGGCGCACCGCAGGTGCTCGACCGCCTGGGCATCGAATGGGCCCATGCGTCGACTCCGAAGGCGGACACCAACGGTACGGGGACGGACAAGGCGGCTGAGGCCGGCAGGGCGCCGACCATGGTGGTCGCCGCTGCCGCGACGACCGAAACGATCAACGATCGCCTGCAAGCCATCGGCACCGGCCGCGCCAAGGCGACGGTCACCGTCAATCCCTATTCGTCCGGCCGGATGACCGAGCTTCTCGTCGAATCCGGCGCGCATGTCGAAGCCGGCCAGGTCATCGCCAGGCTCGATTCCGACGTCGAGCAGATTGCTCTCGACAAGGCCATCGCGGCACGCGACGACGCCAAGGCCAAGGTGGAACGCCTGCGCGCGCTACGCGCCTCCAACGCGGCGACGGCCGTGCAGCTCAGCGACGCCGAACTCGAACTGCGCAACGATGAACTGACGGTGCATGATGCGCAGGTCTCCCTCGACCGCCGTTCGGTCGTCTCGCCGATCGCCGGCGCCGTCGGCATCCTGCCGATCGCCGCCGGCAACTATGTGACCAACACCTCCGCCATCGCCACGGTTCATGACCGCTCCTCCATCCTGGTCGATTTCTGGGTGCCGGAACGTTTCGCCGCCGCCGTCCGGATCGGCGCCGAACTGACTGCAACCTCGCTCGCCAGCCCAAAGGACGTGTTCAAGGGCACGGTGAGCGCCATCGACAACCACATTGACGAAAAGAGCCGCACGCTGTGGGTGCAGGCGACCATCGCCAATCCTGCCGATTCGCTGCGCGCCGGCATGGCCTTCCAGATCGGCATGAAGTTCCCCGGCGACACCTATCCGGCGGTCAGCCCGTTGGCCATCCAATGGGGCGCCGACGGCGCCTTCATCTGGGTCGTCAAGGACGGCAAGGCTCAAAGCGTGCCGGTGCGCATCATCCAGCGAAATAGCCAGACGGTGCTGGTCGACGCGCCCGTGGCTGTCGGCGAGATGGTGGTGACGGAAGGCGTGCAGAGCGTGCGCCAGGGTGGCGCGGTGCGCGTCGCCGACGAAGACGACGCCGAACAGGCCACCATAGCGGCCGGCTCGTGACCGGGCACACGACAAGGATCGGCCGATGAGCGAAGCCGCCCCCAGGAGCAGCGAGACGGGTTTTACCGCGCTGTTCATCCGCCGGCCGGTGCTGGCCTTCGTCCTCAACACGCTGATCGCGGTGGCGGGCCTTGCCGCCTTCTACGGCGTCGAGATCCGCGAACTGCCGGATGTCGACCGCGCCGTCGTCACCGTCAACACGACATTCACCGGCGCTGCGGCTGAAACCGTCGACCGAGAACTGACCAAGACCATCGAGGGCGCGGTGGCACGCGTCTCCGGCGTCAAGTCGATCTCCTCCACCTCATCCTTCGGCTCCAGTCGTGTCACCATCGAATTCAACGACGGCGTGGACCTGAACGTCGCCGCCTCGGACGTGCGCGACGCCGTCGGCCGCGTCGCCAACCAGATCCCGGAGGAAGCGGACCCGCCCCGCATCATCAAGGCGGACGCCAATTCCGACGCTGTGATGCGGCTCGCCGTGACCTCCGACAAGCTGTCCGTCGAGGACATGACCGTCATCGTCGAGGATCGCGTCGAGGATGCGCTGGCCGCCGTGCCCGGCGTCGCCGACGTGCAGGTCTACGGCGACCGCGACAAAATCTTCCGTATCGACGTCAACCAGGCGAAGCTCGCAGCCCTCGGCTACACGGTGGCCGACCTGCGCAACGCACTGGCCTCCATCGCCTTCGACACGCCGGCAGGTTCCATCACCACCACCGACCAGAACCTCGTGGTGCGCACCACGGCCGACGTCACCACGCCCGAGCAGTTCGCCGCCATCGTCATCGGCGGCACCACCCACATCAGCGACGTCGCCACCGTCACCATGGGTCCCGACATCGGCCAGTCGACACTGCGCTCGGACGGCAAGACGGGCATCGGCATCGGCATCGTGCGCGCCGCCGAATCCAACACGCTCGACATTTCCGACGGCGTGAAGGCGGCGGTCGCCAAGATCCAGGAGAACCTGCCCAAGGGCATGACGATCAAGGTGACGTCCGACGACGCAGTCTTTGTCAACGGCGCCGTGCACGAGGTTGAGATCGCATTAGGCCTGTCGGTGTCGATCGTGCTGATCGTCATATTCGTCTTCCTGCTCGACTGGCGCGCGACGCTGATTCCGGCCTTTTCCATGCCGGTGGCCATGATCGGCACCATTGCGGCGATCTATCTCGCCGGTTTCTCCATCAACATCCTCACCCTTCTGGCGCTGGTGCTGGCGACGGGCCTCGTCGTCGACGACGCCATCGTCGTGCTGGAAAACATCGTGCGCCGCCGCAACGAGGGCATGGGGCCACGCGCCGCCGCCGTGCTCGGCGCCGAGGAAGTGTTCTTCGCCGTCATCGCCACCACCGCCACACTCGTCGCCGTCTTCGTGCCGATCTCCTTCCTGCCCGGCCAGACCGGCGGCCTGTTCCGCGAGTTCGGCTTCGTTCTCGCTATGTCGGTGCTGCTCTCCTGCGTCGTGGCGCTGACGCTGTGTCCGATGCTCGCCTCGCGCATGCTGACGGAAGCCTCGCTGCATCACGAGGGTCACGGCGGCATAGGCGGCCGCATCGGCGGCGCCCTCATGAGCGCCTATCGCCGCTGCTTGCACGTCTGCCTCGACGCGCCGGTCATCGTCCTTCTGGTCGCCGTTCTGTTCGCCGGCGCCGCCTTCGCCATGTTCGGCACCATCCGCCAGGAACTGACGCCGACCGAGGACCGCTCTGCCGTGCTGCTGCGCTTCAGCGCGCCGCAAGGCGTCAGCCTCGACTTCACCACCTCGCAGATGCGCAAGCTGGAGGAACTGATCCAGCCGCTGCGCGATTCCGGCGAAGTCGTCTCGACATTCGAGAGTGCCGGTTACAACAACCAGTACAATTCGGGCTTCATGGTGATGACGCTGGCGCCATGGGACGAGCGCACGCGCAGCCAGCAGCAGATCATGGCCGAGATCACCGAACTGGCAAAGCAGGTGCCGGCAGCGCGCATCTTCCCTGTACAGCCGAACAGCCTCGGCATCCGCGGTGCCGGCAACGGGCTGCAATTCGCGCTGGTCGGCAACGATCGCAAGGCGCTGTCTGAAGCGGCGGACAAGATCATCGGGACCATGCAGGCCGATCCGCGCTTCCAGCAGCCGCGCCTGTCGATCGACCCGACCCAGCCGCAGCTTGCCGTGGCCATAGGCCGCGCCCGCGCCTCCGATCTCGGCATCGACATCACCGGCCTCGCCGACACCATGCAGGCGATGCTCGACGGCAACGACATCGGCGACGTCTATATCGCCGACCGCAGCTACGGCGTGAAGCTCGTCTCCACCACCAATCCGATCAACGACCCGACCGACCTGGAGAACATCTTCCTCAAGACGGCCGACGGCCGCTACGTGCCGATGTCGACCATCGCCACGCTGGAGGAGCGCGCCGTACCACCGTCGCTGACGCGCGAGCAGCAACAGCCGTCCGTCGCGATCACCTCCAACCTGCGCGGCGACTTCGCCCTCGGAGACGCGCTCAGGGCGGCCGAAACCATAGCAACGCCCCTGCTTCCACCCGGCTCCCGCATCGTGCCGCTGGCCGAGGCGGCGACGCTCGGCGAAACCAATTCCGGCATGGTCACCATCTTCGGCTTCGCGCTGGTCATCATCCTCCTGGTGCTGGCGGCCCAGTTCGAAAGCTTCGTCTCAGCCATCATCATCATGGCGACGGTGCCGCTCGGGCTCGCCTGCGCCATCTTCGCGCTCATCCTCACCGGCACCAGCCTGAACGCCTATTCGCAGATCGGCCTGGTGCTCCTGGTCGGCGTCATGGCCAAGAACGGCATCCTGATCGTCGAATTCGCCAACCAGCTGCGCGACCGCGGCCTCGGCGTGCGCGAGGCGATCGAACAGGCTGCCAACATCCGTCTGCGCCCGGTGATGATGACGATGATCTGTACCGTGCTCGGCGGCGTGCCTCTGGTGCTGGCAAGCGGCGCCGGCGCGGAAGCCCGCGTCGCGCTCGGCTGGGTGATCGTCGGCGGCCTTGGGTTGGCCACAATCTCGACGCTGTTCCTCACTCCGGTCGCCTACCTGCTGCTCGGCCGCTTCGTCACCCCGAAGAGCCACGAGCAGGCTCGTCTCAAGCGCGAACTGGAGGAAGCCGCCTACGCCAACGTCGAGCCGGCCGAGTAGCGCGGACGTTTACCCTCCCTCTCGATAGGGAGGGAGAGCCATTCGCGGATGACATTGCCCGCACCACGCTCTATCTGTGCGCCCGAGCCGGCACCGCTGCCGCGCATCCAACCGGAGGCCGCATGTCCGCAACCACCATCCCGCTCGAGACCCTGCTCGCCAATACCGGCAAGGAAGTCGGCCTGTCGCCCTGGCGTGTCGTCACCCAGACCATGATCGACCAGTTCGCCGACGCCACCGACGATCATCAATTCATCCATTGCGACCCCGCCCGTGCCGCCGAAACCCCGTACGGCGGCACCATCGCGCACGGCTTCCTCACCCTGTCGCTGCTGTCGGCCATGACCTTCGAGACGCTGCCGCAGCTTGAAAAATCGAAGATGGGCGTCAACCACGGCTTCGACGAGATCCGCTTCCTTGCCCCGGTCAAGACCGGCGCGCGCATCCGCGCCCGCTTCGTGCTGGCCGACGTCAAGGCCCGCCCTTCCGGTTGGGTGCAGATGACGCACGATGTGACGATCGAGATCGAGGGTTCGAAGAAGCCGGCGCTGACGGCCCGCTGGCTGACGCTGGCCTTCGTGGAGCCGGAGCCGGACGGCGCCTGACCGCGAAGGCGCCTCTTTCGCCTGCCGCTGCGTGATCTTGCCGCATGCCGTACGGCGTATATAGTCGCTGGGACGAAAGCGAGAAAGGCAGGCGCGACGGTGTCCCTGACGGTGCAGAAGCGCCGAGAAAAGCATAAGGCGAAGCAGCGCGCCGAACTGGTGGCGGCCGCGCGCGAACTTGTTCAGCAGGAGGGCTACGAGGGCCTGACCATCCGCAAGCTGGCCAAGCGCGTCGGCTATGCGCCGATGTCGGTCTATTCCTATTTCGCCGACAAACAGGACATCCTGCTCGCTCTTGCGGAGGACGCGTTCGCCACGCTGGCCCGGCGTATCGAGGAGCAGCCGGCGGACGATCCGCTGGACGCGCTGCGTGTCGTCATGACCGAATACGCGGCCTTCGGCCTCGGCAATCCCAACGAATACCGCACCGTCTTCATGACCGAGAAGACGCGCCCTCCCGAAGGCAAGACCTTCGCCGAGATGGAGGCCGACAACCCCGCCATGAAGGCATTGATCGGCCGCGTCGAGGCCTGCATCGCCGCCGGCAAGCTCAAGGGCGACGCCGAGGCCATCGCCAACATGCTGTGGGCGGTCGGACACGGGACCATCTCGCTGCTGATCACCTTCCCCTTCCACCCGTTCGGCGACCCGCAGGCCTTCGTGAAGCGCATGTGCGACTTCGCCCTCGCCGGCCTCTCCACGCAGGACGTGGCGCCGCTGGCCGGCGAGCGGACAAGCTGCGGCACCGTTTCGGAAAAGTAGCCGCGATCTTTTTTATCCAGCTTGGGCTTCTTCGGGTGCTGGGCACACAGGCAGCCTCGGCATGCTTCGTCCGGATGCGCAGGGCCGGAACGAGGGCGTTCACGCCCCGACGCTTATAATTTCGAAATTTTTCGTACACGTACGAAATCCTGCTTGAAACCCGCATCGGGTGAGCGTACATGTTCCGTATCTCGTACACGTACGAAGAAATTCAACCCGGAGACAGATCATGAAAAAGACCGCAGTTGCTCTCGCCGCACTGATCGCCCTGCCGGGCGCCGCATTTGCCGGCAACAATGCCGTCACGACCCAGGCTCCTGTTCCTGCGGCCTGCGCGACGTCTACCGTGCGCGCCAATCTCGATTGCACCGCCACCGGCTCCGTCGAAAAGGCGCGCCCGGTTTCCGACAACACCGCCACCGGCGGCAAAAAGCTCGGCATCGACCTCAACCCGTGGAGCATCTCCAACGGCATGTGAGCCGTCATCAGCCGGAAATCTTCCCCACCTCGGGAACAAGCAAGAGCGGCCGGCAAAAACCGGCTGCTCTTTTTATGAAGCAGGTAAAAGGTCCGGCGTTTCGTCAGCCGCTATACTCGGATCTGTCCCAAACGTCGGCGCCCGAACGACAAGGCCGGTGGCGATTTTCATCTGCTGGCCGATATCGGCGGCTCTTCTGGACAAGCCAGAGATGCCGCGGAAGCGGTCCTACCGCCGCGGCTTCTTGCCCGCGACCTTCTTCGGCTTACCGGGCTTTAGCGGCGCGCCAGCGATGACCGAGTCGATGATCGAGATCGGATCGCTGGCCGGGAAAGTGTCCTCGAGCGCTTCGTCCAGCTCGCTTTCCGTATCCGGATGGCGGCGCTCTTCCTCCAGCGACTTCACGGCCGCGCTTTTCTTGTCCTTGCCGGTTTTCGACGCAGTGGCCATGATCTGTCCTCGGCTTGCTCGCATCAAACGGAGAGGCCGAGCCGGCGCCTCCTATGCGGCGGCGTCGCGGGCGGCCTCGCTGAGGAAAGTAAAGACATAGTCCGAGAAGGAACGCCAGCACTCGACGTGGAAAGCATCTTCGGCCGGGCGGTAGAGGATGATCTCGGCCTTGCCGAGCACCGTGCGCGTTGAGGCGCCGACCGGGAACGCCGCCAGCGACAGGTCCTGCGGGCAGCCGGCATTGACGCAGGCCTCAGCCGCCGGACCGCTGACGGAAATCGCCACGTTGCGGTGCGAGATGCCGACCGCCGAGTGCAGTTGCTTCGCCTTGGCGCAGTCGCCCAGCAGGTCCTTGCCCTCTTCGTCGAGGACCAGCCATTCGTCCGGCCCGAGCCACAGCGCGATGCGGCTGCCCTTCGCGGCGGAGGTCTTCGGCTTCTGCGGCAGCGTGACGCCCAGCGCCCGCGACAGCGAGGCGATCGACTCGGCCGGCGCACGCAGCGAAACGCGCTCGGCCGGCGGCAGCGGCTCGACCTTGACGCCGGCGCCGATTGCTTCGCGGCCGGCAAGCGCGGAACGGCGGTCGACTGACGGAGATGCAGGCGCGGTCTTTGCAGCAACCCTAGCCATTGAGGCGTTCTCCCTTCTCGTCGAAGAACACGGCGCCCGACACTTCCACTTCGATGACGCGATCCGGCATCGGAACGTAGAGCGTCTGGCCCATCTTCTCGCGCCCGCCGGCGACCAAGCCAAGGGCAATGCTGCGGCCGCAATTTTCCGACCAGTAGCTCGACGTGACGTGGCCGATCATCTTCATCGGGATCGGCTGGTTGGGATCGGCGACGATCTGCGCGCCCTCTTCCAGAACCACCTTCGGATCCTTCGTCTTCAGGCCGACGAGCTGCTTGCGCCCTGGCGCCACGAGGTCAGGCCGCATCATGCCGCGCATGCCGACGAAATCGGTCTTCTTCTTGCCGATAGCCCAGTCGATGCCGGCGTCGTTGACGGTGACGGTTCCGTCGGTGTCCTGGCCGACGATGATGTAGCCCTTCTCGGCGCGCAGCACGTGCATGGTCTCGGTGCCGTAGGCGCAGGCGCCGTGCTTCTGGCCCTCGGCCCACAGCGCTTCCCACACCGCCTCGCCATAGTCGGCCGGCACGTTGACCTCGAAGCCGCGTTCGCCGGAGAACGACATGCGGAACAGCCTGGTCGGCACGCCGCAGATCTTGCCCTCGCGCACCGACATATGCGGGAAGGCCTCATCCGACAGGTCGATGCCCTCGACCAGCGGCTCGATGATCTTGCGCGAGTTCGGACCCTGCACCGCGACAACCGCCCACTGCTCGGAGATCGAGGTGAGCCAGACTTTCAGGTGCGGGAATTCGGTCTGGAGGTAATCCTCCATCTGGTTCATGACGCGCGCCGCGCCGCCGGTCGTCGTCGTTACATGGAAGCGGTCTTCCGCCAGCCGCCCGACCACGCCGTCGTCATAGATAAAGCCGTCCTCGCGCAGCATCAGCCCGTAGCGGCAGCGGCCGGGCGCCAGCTTCTGCCAGGGGTTGGTGTACATCAGTTCCATGAAGGCGGCAGCGTCCGGCCCGACCACTTCGATCTTGCCAAGCGTCGAGGCGTCGAACAGGCCCGCCGTCCTACGCACCGTCACGCATTCGCGGTTGACGGCGGCGTGCATATCCTCGCCCGCCCTGGGGAAATACCAGGCGCGCTTCCACTGGCCGACGTCCTCGAAAACCGCGCCGTGCTTTTCGGCCCAGCCATGCGTCGTGGTGCGCCGCGTCGGGTCGAACAGCGCGCCACGCGCATGGTTGGCTATTGCGCCGAAGGTGACGGGTGTATAGGGCGCCCGGAAGGTGGTGAGCCCCACCTGCGGGATCGGCTTGCCGAGTTCTTCCGCCGCGATCGCCAGCCCGTGCATGTTGGAGGTCTTGCCCTGATCGGTCGCCATGCCGTTGGTGGTGAAGCGCTTGACGTGCTCGATCGAGCGCATCCCTTCATGCACCGCCTGGCGGATGTCCTTCGCGGTCACGTCGTTCTGGAAATCGACGAAGGCCTTCACCGTCGTGTCAGGCCCGGCGCCGGGCGCCGCACCCAGCATGCCGCGCGACCAGCCTTCGCTGGCCTCCACCTTCGGCTTGGTGGATTTCGCCGCCTTGCCGCCTGCCTCTTTCGCCGCCTTGGCGCCGGCCGCATAGGCTTCGTCCACCGAAGCTGCCAGCCCGTCGGTGCCGTTGCAGGCGCCGACCGACACGCAGTCCTGCGCATAGGTGCCGGGCAGGAAGCGCTTGACCTCGTCGTTGAAGGCGACCTTGCCGCGCGACTGCGAGAACAGGTGCACCGACGGCGTCCAACCGGCCGACGTCAGGAGCGCGTCGATGGGCAAGGTGCGCTCGCCGCCGCCGGTTCGCTTCTGCACGGTCATGGAATTGACCCGCAGCTTGCCGCCGACGCGCACCACGGCGCGGCCGTCATGGATTTCGATGTTGGCGGCGCGCGCCTGATCGACCAACTCACCCGACGGATTGTCGCGCAAGTCGACGATGGCCGCCACATTGACACCGGCCTTCTTCAGGTCGAGTGCCGCCGCATAGGCCGAGTCGTTGGCGGTGTAGATGCCGACGTTGCGGCCCACCGCCACGCCGTAGTGATTGAGATAGGTGCGCGCCGCAGAGGCGAGCATGATGCCGGGCCGGTCGTTGTCGGCGAACACCATGTGCCGCTCGATGGCCCCGGTGGCGAGCACCACCTTCTTCGCCCGAATTTGCCACAGCCGCTCGCGCGGCAGGTCGCGGCCGGGGGCCGCGAGATGGTCGGAAACGCGCTCGACCAGGCCGATGAAATTCTGCGCGTAGTAGCCGAAGGCGGTCGTACGGTTGAGCACGCGCACATTGTCCATCGCCTTCAGCCTGGCGACGACGCCCTGCGCCCAGGCCCAGCCGTCCTGCCCGTCGATCCGCGCGCCTGCCTCGAAGCGCAACGCGCCACCGAAATCAGCCTGCTCGTCGGCGACGATGACGCGCACGCCGGTTTCCGCCGCCGCCAAAGCCGCCGCAAGACCGGCCGCGCCGCCGCCGAGCACGAGAACCTCGCAATGGGCGAAGCGCGCCGCATAATGGTCCGGATCGGGTTGGTCCGGCGCTACGCCGAGGCCGGCGGCTGCACGAATCTTCGGCTCGTAGAGCGACTTCCAAGCCGCCTTCGGCCACATGAAGGTCTTGTAGTAGAAGCCGGCCGAGAACAGCGGTGAGAAAGCGTCGTTGACCGCACCGACATCGAAGGACAGCGACGGCCAGCGGTTCTGCGAGGCGGCTTCCAGCCCGTCATAGAGCTCCTGCACGGTGGCGCGCACGTTCGGCGTGCGGCGCGCAGCATCGCGGCGGATTTCCACCAGCGCATTCGGCTCTTCGGCGCCGGCAGAA
>Ga0182738_1001841_pt1 | contig 25775 bp, 20 predicted proteins | sample eDN5th30CBELigMG_FD_128876 | JGI IMG/M metagenome (GOLD analysis project Ga0182738, IMG submission 128876) | Enriched Miracle-Growth compost microbial communities from Emeryville, California, USA - eDNA 5th pass 30_C BE-Lig MG (version 2)... ...
TCAAAGAAAAGTCTCGAATGTATTAGTCATAATGCACTTGAAGCAAATCATCGAATCAAATCGAGGGAAAAATAATTCTAAATTCTTTTCTTCCTCTTCAGAACATGAAGAAAAAAATCCAGATTTTTCTGATTTCCGAATTTTCTCAAATGTCAAGGAAAATATTTCCCCTAGCACTCTTCTAAATGGAATTTTATGATTTGATTTGAATTCATGAAAAAATTATTTTCACTTTTTTCACTCAAAAAGTTGGGCTTTGGCTTTTCTTTTCTCAATTTCCCAATTTTTGAACCGAAGCAAATTGAACGCACGAAAACAGCTGAGGTTAAAGTTGAAAAAAAAATTTTTGAAATCACAAGACATGATATTCAATTTCTTGAGGTCACTTTCAGGAATTTCAGATCGTTTTTGTCCAATCTCTGGAATGATTAAGAATTCCTTTTTCAACATACTCAAAGCTATTTCCCAATTTTAAATATAATATTTAAAAGTTCATGTTCTTTAATATTAGACACTCCTGAAAGAGTGGTTCTACTTAAGACCTACTCCTTTTCCATCGAAAAAAAATACTATTATGAAAAAACTCAGTTTTTCTTTTGACTTTTAAAGACTTTTTGCCCGTTCTCAATAAGAAACTCTAGAAAATTATTTTTCTCCTGAAAAAATTCTTGACAAAGAGAGATTCATATTTTTGGAAGTAAGTTGGTTCGAGTGCGCGGATATATTTAATTATAGTAGTTATCAACAAAGACAGATATAATAATAGTACAAAATATGAATTCAGGTTATCTCACCATCTAGAGCTCAATTACATTTCCAAGGATTTTAATTCGAGAGTCAGAGCTAAACAGAAGCATCAGATTATCAATGTACATGTCCTTCCACACTGAAAGCACATTTTCTTTGTATTTTTTCAATAGTGGAAAGGGCAACCAAATAGCGCACGTTGTGTTTGCTTTTGGAAAAGGCTTGAAATACTCGTAAGATGTATTTCTATTCTTTTTCTGTCTGGTATATCTATATTTCTATGAATAAATTTTCGAGAGAAAAAAATTACAGAGGATTTATTTGAGGGACATAGTAACTTTCTTTTCCCCAAACATAAACCTTTCCATCTTCTGATCCACATAGAATCATTTCTTTTTCATTACTAAGAAATTAGGATTTTCCAAAGTCATTGATTGCTTACTTGTATGAAGGCTGAATGTGATATTTTCCACTGCTATGACCTTTATATTTCATTTTTGTTTCGAAAGTTTTAAAGTCTATCAGTCTCATTCGAGAGTCGTTTGTCATGACCAGAAATTCATAGTCCTCGGTAAAAACAATTCCAGTCACTTTTTTGCCAAACTTATTTTGTTTTCCCCAAGAGAAGGCATTCTTGCATGTAATCTCCATAAAGAACCTCAGCTTTCCCTAAATAAAAATTTTAACACTTTTGAACACCAAATCACTTATTACTTTATCAGTTTTATAGATTTTGACGACTCCTTTTACAAATCCAACCAGTAGATAATTTCTGTCTGGAGAAAATGTCAGCGCTGTTATAATGTCAGTTGTTTGGACCCAATCTTTGACTTTTGTTTCATTCAAATTCCAAATTCTGATTATTTTGTCAAAACATCCACTTGCATAATAACCATCAACCTATTTGGAAACTATTAATCATCTTGGTGAGAAACAAAAATTACTAAAGGAGAAAATGAAACACATGATACAATATCTGGATGCTCAAAGGTTTTGAGGATACGTCTTGAATCCACATCCCACAGGATTACTGATCGATCGATGGAAGATGTTAAAATCAATTTTGAGTCCTTTCAGTTATTTTCATTGAGAACTTTGATTGAAAAACTTACTTTGAACCAAGAAAGGTCAGTAATATCATTTTTATGTCCTTCAAGCTCGACGCAATTAGGGTCCATAATATTAAAATCTGGTCCTCCTTCTCGCGATTTTTTTATTCCACCGTCCACTATAGTGACTGAATATATCTTGAGCTTCCCGTTACTGCTCCCTGTAGCTAACAACCGGTTATCTGGACTAAACTTGGCGACCCAAACAGAAACTGTATTTTTGCTTTCTTTGGGATTTGCATCAATAATTTGCTTTTTATCTTCATCAATGAATTGAAGGCAAATAAGATTTCCGAAATTGGAAAAATTCATGTTATTTTGCTTGATCTTCTCACAGTCAAACTCAATCGGATGATTCTGTTTCGTTTGTAAAATTGTGTCCAGCTTCTTTGGATTTGATGAGCGTGAATTCCTTTTGGAACTTTCCTCAGACACACCTTTTCCTATTATCGTTGATTCCATGGATTTGGGGACGTGAGTTGAAGATAAGTCCGTGTTATGCTCTATTTTATCTGAAAATATATTGTCAACAAGGGCTAAGCTCGATGGCCCCTCAGTGGACTCCATCGTTCCACGTTTTTGAAGAGCAGGAAAATTTGGGTGCTTTGTTGCAATTTCCTTGCCACTGCTCTGATTTTCTATTTTTGAGCTAATCCCTGCTCGATCTCCTCTCATATCATGAACAATCCCAGCTTTTCTAGATATCATTAAGGAAAGAGGTTCGAAGACAAAAGCTACCTTTGGTCTAGCATCAAGTAAGAAGGTGAAAATTTAACTGTAATTTTTCCGTTTTATCTATCTAAAGTTAACTATTTGCTCCAGAAAATTAGAGTTTAAATTTTTCTACTATATTAAGAACTTTCTTTCGAAAAAAATCCAAAAAAAAACTTTTATCTGATCCAAGGTAACATGATTTACAAAATAATAAAATGTTCTTACTGACTTACTATCCAATTGATAGATATCTATAATTTATAAGAAAATAACAAAAAATTCATATTGATATGATAGATAGATAGTCAGCTTAAAATAAATTTCAAATTTTTTTTTTAGTTTTCATTCACAAGGCGACCATTTTTCTCAAGGGCATTCCTGATAACCATTTCTTGGAAGCTACATGATTTTTAAATACAACTCAGCATAAATGAAAAACTTACTCTTTTGTGATCTTATGTTGTTCGACTCGATCTAGCAAAGCTTTCTGACGAGGGAGAGCCATTACAGTAAACCCAAAGCGAGTTTTGTAGTCTTCCTGAGACTCTTTGGCAAGCTTCTGAACTTTTTGTGGAGAGAATTTGTACTTTTTACTCTTTTTCTTCTTTTGGTTTTCTGGGCTATAAGCAGTTGGCAGTTCAAGTTTCTTCTTTTCTGTCTTTGTTGGTGAAGAGGTGTGAGAGGCTCTAGGCGCAGGAACGGATTTTCTCATATTGGCAGCTATTTTGTCAAAGTTTTTACGCTCCTCTTCCTTTAAAACTTCTTTCATAATCTCATTTCTGATTGCTCCCTTTAATTTTTCATTGTCATAGATTCTCCACGCTTTGCTCAATTTTTGAAGATCCATATATCTCCCAATTTTGACTTCTTCTTGCTTCTGAATCTCCAACTGACGAGCTTTCTCCAGAGCGGCCTCTCTTTCTTCGGCTTCTTTTTCAGCTTTAATCTTGTCCTGATTTTCATCAGATTTCTTGCCCATTAATGCTCTAATGCTTGCTCTGTTGTTTAAGGTAGTTTCTTGATCAACTGGCGCTCTCTGAATATTATAGGCATGAATGCCAGTTGTTTCATCGAGATGATCGTTATTCCTTTGAAAAAAGTTTGAGGAAATATCAAAATTTGCTAAACTTACTCTTGAGTTTCTTTCTGAGTGGATAAAGTTCCAACCATTACTCCAACAACGCTTTGCACTTTTTTAAACAAGCCCCTGACTTCTGCTGCCTACAAATGTTATTTTCATATCTATCACTTATCCAGGTCTTACATGCTTGCTTGCCTCCTCCTTCAACTGTTTGCTCCTCTCTTCTCTCAGTTGATTCACATGTGAAGATGTTTTTTGGAATGATGTTTTCACTCTATTAGTCTCATTAACATGATTTTTCTTTCGAATATTGGATGATAAATCAGCCTTCAATTCGGCATCGACAACATTTTCTTGGTAAACTTTATCATGATCATAGATAGTGTTGGCTTCTTTATTAGCAAGGACTCCTCTCTCTGCTAAATAAAATGTGTTTTTAAAATTCATTTTTTCATTCAAGTTTCGATTGTTAAACATGTTTTGAACAATTGTCCTTTGATTTGCAGTGTAAGAATCAACAAGATGTAACGGCTTATTGCTCAAGTCAACGGATTTATTCCCTCTAAGAGGCACTTCAACGTCAGTAGGTCTTTCCCGAGTCCTTTGACGGCTATAACTTCGAGCTCCACCTTGACTAGCATTACTCAATATGCCTGAATTTCTAAAACCTGAAGTCATCTTCCAACAGAAAATTAATTTTATGATCGTTACCTTATACATTCGAATTCATTTCAGACTGGAATATTAGTATTTTTCGGCTATAAAATAAAATTTTATCCTCTTAAAAATCTTTTGAAGTTTAAATGATTTTATATCATTATATATTTTTAGAAAGGCCTACTGTTAGAAAAATTGTTTATATAACTGGTATTATAGTTTGTGCTATATGATGTCACTTTTGAACTGTTTGTTGCATCCATGCTTTGTTTAAGCTAAAAAAAATAAAATCAATAATTAAAAAAATTGGTTACTCGAGGCTCAAGTTTTTCTGAAGTGGTGACGGCTTGAGTTATGCTTCTTTTAACCAAATCAAGCTCTTGTGTCGCTTGCTTTACATTGAGGTAAAGAGTCTCGAGAGTATGATATTTTCGTGACCATTCTTCAATTATTTTATTTCTCTCAATCAGCAAATTGTTGATTCGGTCATTCTCATGAGAGAGCAAAATGAGTCTGTTTTTGAGCTCGTCATTAAGAACTAGAGTTCTTTCAAGACTGCCAAGTTTCTGTCTCAAACTTTCAATTTCGTTCGATCTTTCGGTTGAAACTATATTTAAATTATTTCTTTCATACTCGAGTTTTTGAGCATTTTCCAATAATTGGCCCAGCTTGGTTTTAAGGGATTCATTCTCTGCACTCTTTTCTTTGAGTTGCAACTTCAATCTCTCGTTATCAGAAGCCATAAGCGAAATGTGGTGGTGAATTTCTTGATTTTTATAACTCTGCTCTTCAAAGCTCTTCAGCTTGAACCTCAATGTTTCAATTAGAGCGTCCCTTTCGATAATGGCTTGTCTCAAAGCCTCTCTATCTTTTTCAGCATTATCAAGTCTAACTTCCAGTTGAAGGACTACATTGCTCTTTGATCTGAGGGCTTCGTTTTCCTTTGATCGATCAACAATAACTTCATTCAGCATCTTCTTTTCGTGATCAAGATGATTGATTTTGCTCAAAAGACCTTCAACTTCACTCGCCTTCATTCTTAAAGTTTCATTCTCTTTACTTTTCTCAATTATTCCCCTTTCAAGTCTGTCATTTTCCTGGAATAATCTCTCCTTTTCAGCAAGGAGAAACGCAATCCGTTGCTCCGATTGGCTGGCATCAGAAACCTTGGATTTAAGGACTTGATTTTCTTCATTCTGCTGAGCAACCAAATTGTTGAGTCTCTCTGTATCAGTAATCAGCATTGAAATTTTAGTTTGTAATTCGATAAAGAACGAGTTCTCGGCCTCAAGCTTCTCGGCCTTTCTGTGTAAACTTTCAATATGATAGTCTTTCTCTTGGATTAATGCCAAGAGCCTTTCTTTTTCAGTTAAGAGAGAGTTGAATCTATCTTCTCGCTCAGCAAATTGGAGGAATTTACCTCGAGTCTGCTCAATCTCTTCGTTAAAGAAAGCAACCTTGGTGTTCAGTTTTTCATTCTCAACTTCCAAATAATCACATTTGCTTCGGAACTGATTCAATTCTGTATTCAAAGTTTCCAACTCAATCACCTTGTTTTTATAGTTTTGAACTTCTTGAGAAAGTTCTTTAATCGAAACACTGAATTGGTCCCTTTCTTGTGAAATAAATTTCAACTTGAAATCAACATCTGAACCATCAAAGAGTTTCTGTCTAAATTCATCTGCTTCTCTAATCTTCTGATTAGTCAAGACATTTAATCTGTCAATTTCAGAATCTCTTTGAGAAAGTTGATCCTTCAACTCCCCGATTATCTTCAAATCTTTCTCCAACTCAGCTGTTCGAAGCTTCAGAATCTCAACTTCCTCCTCCCTTTCATTTAAAAGAATATGCATTCTGTTCATTTCTTCCTCGTTTAGTTGTGTCATCGTTGCATGATCTTCATATTGTGCGAATTTTGCTTTGAGGCTTTCGATTTCTTTAATTTTCTGATTCAAAGAAGCATTCACTCTTTCAAACTCGACAGAAAGAAGAGAGTTCTTGCTCCTTAGCTCACTTATAGTTGATCTATTCATTTCCAAATTTAGACTTTGAGCCTTCAACATTTCGTTTTCTTGAGTTTTTTCTTCTAATAAGCTTTTTGTAACATTTCTCTCTTGTGTAATTGTTTGGATCTGGTGCTCCCATTCTTGTTGAGAACTATTCCTTTGATTCAAAGTATTCTTCAAACTCTCAATTTCCTGATTTCTTTCGGAAACCAAAGTATTTAGTCTCTCATTCTCCAATAAAAGAGTCTCAACTTTTGATATAGACTTTTCTAGATTTGTATATTTCACCAACCAAGATTCCAATTCAGATGACTTTGATTGAGCTTGAGCAGATAGTGTTTGATTTTCCTGAGTTAAATGTAAAATCCTTGATTCAAGCTCAAATATTCTTGCATTGCCTTCTCTTAAGATGGAAATTTCGTGTTTAAGTCTCTCATTTTCACCTGAAAGGTCAGAATATTGATTTATGCGCATTTTAAATCCTTCAGCTTCATGTGCAAGTGTTTTACAAAGTGCTGAAAGACGATCAATTTCAACATTTATCAATACAAACTGCTCCCAACTCAAATTTACTTGGGGTTGTAAACCTGATGGGCTTGATATCTCTGGATGACTCATCATACTTGAACTAATAATTTCTCCTTGAAAACTGTATCCACTGCTATACATTAGATTGATATTGATTAATTATTTGCCGTTTGCTGGATAAAATAAAATATTGCAATCTCATTTCAGCTGTTTCGAATTAGCCTAGTTCCTAAAAACTGTTTTTGACTCTTCTAAAACTAGTTCCTCATATTACAACGCATATTCTTGAGATATATCGCTATCTAGATGATTTTGAAATGTCTGACAAATTTGAAAGAAATCTTTAGTTTTCAAGCTTTAAAAGTTGTCACAATATTTTCAAAACACAAAAATTTTGTTGAATCTGAGAATATATATTTCAAAAAAAAATTGTCATTTATCGTGAATTTTCAATTTTGGGAAAAAAGTATTAAGTTCTCAAAGCAGAAATTTATTTTGAAAAATCTCAACAACTTTTCTCAAAAAGTTATTTGGCCATGAAAATCAAACTGAATGAAAATATTAATTCAATCAATCAAGATGCAATAGAAAATAAAGGCTTCTTCTATTTGGTCTGAAACAAGAGTTTTCAGTCCAGTGATTTTCCTAAGTCTAAAAGTCGCTTAAGTTTAGCCAAATCCAAAGCTCAAATTTTTATGAAATTTTGACCAACACTTTTTGAGACTTTTCGACAAAATTTCAGAAAGACCTCCATCAAATAAAAAAGAAGGAATGAAAAAAGTGAAAAAAAAATTCTGGAAATTTTTTGGTAATTTTTCCAAATATTTTTTTTTCAAATAAGTTTCCTTTATCCTTTAACAATTGAAAACAAGCTTATTGAGGTTGAAAATCAATTTTTATTCAAGTTACGGAAATCATTAGCTGTGTTCCAATGGTTATACCTACCATCTGGCATCTATAATTTGGTATCTTTCTCAGTCAGAAATATCACCAGAAGACCTTGGAGCCTCCCCACTCAACTTATTCCTGAAATCAGCCTTAATCCTATTCGTAGAGCTGAATCCTCTCTAAATTTCTGCATTTCCGTGGAAAAGTGGCATAAATTTCAATCAATTTCATTATAGCCTCAAATCCATGTTTAAAAAAATCCTTCTCTATTGATCTCAAATAAGCTCATTATCTTTTGAAAAATAATGCTACTCAAAAAAATCTTTGGAGAATGAAATTTTGTCTAAAGGGAGAAGAAACCTTTCCGAAAAATGAAATTCTGATTAAAAATCTAAAACCTTAGGAAAATCACTGAGTTTTCACTCTCTTCTTCTTTCAAAAAAATTTTCTTGAATTTTTGGACACCGAAAAAATTTTCTCTCCTTATAATACAAGCAATAACTAAAATGACAATCATGCATTCAAAGGGTTTCCTGCTTCGCTTTAAAAGAGTTTCAAGGAATGGGATCAAGTGTTTTGGAGAGATTTTTTCCCAGAAAGAAACAATTTGAGCAAAGTTTCTGTTCTCCCTAACAAATTATTTGTGGAAAAATCATGTCAAAAAAATTTTTTCCTCTCCCCAAAATGTTTCAACCAGAGCATTCAAAGCTTTCTTGAGAATTCGTTTTAAATCAAAGTGAATAAAATTAAATTGAATTATGAGAGAAGCCTTCTCTCATTATTGTCTTGATAAGAAAAAAATAAGATGAATATGAATTTCTATATAACAAGATAACCGAATGTTAAATATTATAAGGTATTATTTTTATACAATATAATAACAATTTGTTAATTGATTAATTTATTGAATCAAAGTAAAAACTTAAAGACCAACTTTTTCTTTTTGAAAATTCCTCAATTTCTAGACAGAGATATTGGAAGTTTTTTCACTAATTTTTTCCAAAAAGTTTGTTTTAGCTTTGAGCCATTGCCAAACAATGATGTTAGAATATCTTTGAAACTCAAAGTATCTTGAATATGTGTCAATATTTTCTTTCAAAGGGAAAATTCTATTGAACTTTCCTCTTCTGTAATTCTCCTCATCTGTTTCGAATAAAATATTCCAATCTTCAGCAGACAGCTTTTCCAAACAATTTTGTTCGTTCAAATCACTTATCTCAATTGTGCTCTTAAAATTATGTTTTTTCCCCTCAACGCCAAACAACCTCTTTTTCAAATCTTCGTCCAATTTCTTCTTGGTATATGGCTGAAATCCAACTAGGTTCATGATATCGCAAATTAAAGTTGTCTTTATCTTGCTGTCAAGAGGAGAAGATGAGTTTAAACTGGGACAAACATTGACCTCCATGAGCCAGGGCTTTAAATTTGAATCCAGTAAAATATCAAATCCATACAACTCAAAACAATTATTTCTGTGCTCTGTAGTTCGACTTGAACTATTCAACATAAAAGGCTCAACCGAAATTATGGTCTTTATGGCTATATCTTTTATTTTTTCAAATATTTCTTCGTGATTAATGTTCATCTCTTCAAACTTTTTTCTCAGTGCTGTAAAACTCCATTTGCTCCCACTTCCATCAGCTTCTGCTCCTGTATTCACAATAAAGTTCTCAGAGTGTTTATTCACACTCCAGTTAGTTAAATGTATAAATCTTTGCTTTAAGTTCTGTTTTTCAGTGTTGTATTTTTCGGTTGCAAATCTTACAAGACCTTCCTCAAACAAATAAATTCTTAATGGATCATAGCATGAAACCAGGACATACACTCTCAAGTCATATTTGTGACCGTCAATCAAATGAGGATTTGAGATGTACTCAGAAACTAGATAATTATTCTTTTTCAAAAGCTTTGTCCTCTTTCCAATGAGCTGAATTCCTCGTCCACATGCACTCGCGACCGGTTTCATAATCCAAATTTTATTGTTGTCAGCCACATCCTTTGCTTGCATGAACCGATCAAAGTCTGTGCTTAATAGATAAGTAGTTGGTACAAAATTATAGTCTTGTGGAAATTGTCTCTTTAGTTTCGATAGATTTCTCCATAATCCATCTTTTCGGCCAATTTCCCAACAGCCTGGAAAATGGTTTACCTTTTGGTACTTGTTCATGTCTTTTACTCGATTATATTTTGGCTTTCCCCACAATGCATTCCACGAATTACCCATTGTTCTTTTAAATCCAGCATTTTCAAAGGTTCTAGTTACACACAAAACAGTTCCGCTCTTGTATTTCAAATCATAATTCTTCTCTTCCTCTGGTGGCACAACAAAGGTTCTAGCTGTCTCACGGATCGCTTCACAACAATTTGGATAGGGGAAGTAAATAGTAGGAGGTCTGCCTGAATAAACAGATTCCAGGAGAGTTATTTTTTTATTCTCTCCCAAAGTTGAAGCTTGACTGTCTTCTACTTCCTCCTCTTCTTCATAATCAAAAGCATCATTATCCTGCGATATATTATCGTCAAGAAGCAAGTTTTCTTCTTCAATCATTCGGTTCTCAATACTGCTTGTCTTTTTTTTCTCACTTCTGGCAGGAGCCTTACACTCAGAAAGCAAAAGATGTTGTTTGATTTCGGCAATCTTCTCTACATTTTCTCCCTTGCGAGTTCTTGAAGGGAAAATATTCATAGGACTTTGATATTGTCTTTTTGTCTTTAAATTATTAAATGTCTTCAGCATCGACTCATTTATTGGTGTCAAAGCTCGGTTTTGTAATGCCATGCTGCTAGCGATATCGATCGGCTCATTCTGCTCACTAGGCTCATTTGGCTGTTCTTTACTTGAGCAGCTCTTAATCTGCAGCTGGTTTCCATTTGAAACGAGATGGATCGGAGAAGTTGGTGGCCGATTTTTATGCTTTCGAAAAGAAAAGTTCTTTATCTTGAAATTCTTGCCTTGGGCTTTGCCCTGGAAATTGTTCAAATCTGAATTTATTACAGAATACTGCTCCAAGCTTCGAAAGTATAGGTTATTTTGACGCTGGTTTTGAGTGAGCCCATTTACGTCATTCATTTCAGCATCATTATCTCCTTCCCTTTGTCTTGATCGGGAACTTCTTTTGATGAATGATGATTCAGGATAATCTATTGAAAGTTCGAGATTCGACGATGGCTCAGCTACCTTCAATTTTTCTTGATGATTATTTCCATCGTTTAAATCAGAAATATCAGCTCGATCAAGAGAGCAATGCATTGACTGAACCTGGTATCTATTTTCACCACGGAGCTGGCTTCTTTCTAATTGCAAAGATCTTTTGAGCTTTGAGTCTGGAGATGTGAACATCATTTTTCTCAAATTATCCTTGTCAACTTCCAAGCTGTTGTCAGCGTTTAGAGCATCATTAAATGAAGATCTCAAGATCTTCAGTTCTTTCATCTTTTCACTGTTCAAACTAGTATTCTGAAATGAGTTTGTCACGCTATTTCTCATTTCGTTTTTCATACTCAGGACCTTCTTTCCTTCAGTCCCCCTTGAACGTAAGTGATATGATAGGGGCCTACTCTTTTGGAAACTCTGAAAAGTGTCAACTTCTATTGATTGATTATTTGGATTTTTGACTTTCTTTGATAATTCAGACTCAAAAGGTACTGCCCTGATTTTTGACCCAAAATCCCTCACTTGGCTTGGAGATTCTCCTTTATTGCTTTCAGGGCTCTCTTCGTTCTTGTCCCGAAAGTTTCGAATCATTAGATTTTGGAAAGTCCCAAATTCATTATCATAACTCGCGTCACTTGAGCATGGAATTATGAAATTTGATTCGCCATTTGGCTTTTTTCGAGCACTCATCAGCCTAATAGTCGGACCCTTGATAGGCGACTGCTTATTTTGCATAAAGTAGGCAATGTGCATGATTTCAAAAAAATCCGAGGACTAAAAGGCTTTTCTCAACTTACTTATTAAAGTAATATTTCTCAGAGCCTCAATTTAATTTTCGCGTTCTTATCTGAAAACATTTTTTGTTGGTCAATTAGCCAAAAAATAAAAATCAACATCTTGTAATATTCACACTCATTCGATTTCTCATCAAAGGTCTGTCCCTTAATCTTTGTGAGACTTTTTTTCTAAACTTTTTTTCAGACAAGTCTTTTTGAAGAATTGCCCAATTATTTGACATCTAAAAATTTGCTCATTAATTCTCATTCTCTTACGTTTCAAAATTTGAAAATTAATATAACTTTACAGTATAAATATTTGCTTTGATTATTTCTCATTGGCCATCTTCTCATCTAAAAATATCATCTTCACTGAAATTAATTCTTAGCTTCATAAACTAGTCCATTTTTATTTAAATAATAATTATCATAATAAATTTTTCCGTATTTATTTTTTTATAAAAAATACTCACTTTGCAAGAATATGTTCAAAATGAAATCTAATTTTCAGCAGTTTTGAAAGGTTTGTTCTGCTTTCTGTTGAATTGATAAGTTCCAACAAAGTAACCAGCACTTCCAAGAACGATAGCAATTCCAATAAAGATAAAGCTTGCGACATCGTGCCAAGTAATAACGGGATAAACTGGATGTTTGAAAATATATTCTGACCAAATAAAGTTGTTAATGGGATAGATCACCATCAAAGCTATCATAATCTTGAAATGCTCCTTTGAAAATCGGATTGCATTGCAGATTGTCTCAATCCAAATAAACACTGCGCAAAACAAATGCAAACAAATGTTCAAAAGAGCCAACTGGAATGAGAGACCCTGTTGAAGCATATCTGGGAATAAAAAGACAAAGAAGAACGGGAAAATCAAAAATTCTAGTGTTGCTCCTATCTCTCCAAGCACATACACAATTTTCCATCCCAATGTGTTTGGTTCAGAAAATTTGACAAAATTCACCAAACAGAAGTAGATTGTACAAATACCAAATCCCCAAAATGTCAAAAAGGCAAAGAAACTGAAAATGCTTTCTGTCAAACAAGATGCCCAAACAAGTACTGCAATATGAAAGATCGCTGAAAAGTATCTAAACTTGGCATGGAGTTCTGGTGAGATAAAGTAACTCCTGGAAAGAGTGTTGCTTGGGTCACTTCCCCAAAAGCCAGAATTGTTGGCCTCCACAGTCTCTTCATTAGTGACTGGAAGCAATGATTCTTCTGTCTTGTATACCACCATATGATATTGAGAATTAAAGGCTTTATTTTCCTTCCAAATAAAAATTTTATTGCTTGATTGTGTTTTGCTTTCGATCTCAGATTCTGGTCCTTCAAAAAAATGTCTTGAATTCATCTCAGTTTTCTCAAAAACAAAAAATACTATGAGATAAAGCGCATTTCCTTATATTCAGAAACTTTCTCTCGAAATATTTTTTTATCCTGATGCTATCTCCCATCATCATAAAGTCTTGTTAATCCAATTCAGAATCATAATAAATTTCAAGAATTGGAATATTTTTAACAAAAAAAATCATTTCGTGTGGATTTTTCCTCAAGAATTCTGAATTTTTTTAATCAACTTTTTACAAAAATCTAGTTTGAATAAATTAAACGAAATTCAAAAACTTATTTTCATTAATGAAGTCCAGTAGTAGTCATCTTCGAAGAAATAGAAAAGGAACCAAAGCCAATGAGTTATGGGCATGGTATCTCATCTCTTCATGTTTTGTATCACATTCTTAACCCCAGGGATGTCGAAGATTTTACTGACATGAAAGGGCCCCTCGCTGTCCAAGAGTATATTCAAGAACTTATTCGTAAATCACACAAAACTCTCCGTTACAAATACTCCTTTAGGAATCGATCCATCTGATTTGAAAAAAATTATTGAAGCACCTCTTGGAGTCGATGTTAATGTTTGGCAATATGAGCATATGAGGCAATTCGTTCTGGAATTAAATCTTTTAGTCACACAATTACACGGAGTTTGTACTCCTCAAAAGTGTCCTAAAATGGAAGCCAACGGTTCACTCTATGCCTGCGCCGCTCATAATGGACAAAGAGAAGTATAAAACAAATCAGGCCAAACTCTTCATAATTTCTACTAGTGCTGTGCGATTGATTATATGACTCATAATCTTGATTTGGCAACTTCAGTCTTGTTGAATGCAAAAAATTTTGGCAGCAGAATCGCTATCGCCCCTGATTCAATAAAGGTCTTGAATGTTGTCGCACGAAGACTCTACAGATTATTTTCTCATTGCTACTACCATCATAGAGAAATTTTCACAGGATTTGAGGCATATTCAAAGTTGATTTTTAACATTAACGTATTTAGGAAGAAATGTTTCTCTGTGCAAGATTTACTGAATTCTCCAAAAAGTATTCTTTAATGGGAATAGATTCTTTCAATATCCCTCCCGAAGTACTCAATATATCCCAATAAATAAAATTTTTTGTATATTATTTTTTCTCAAATATTGACTTTAGATTTGTTACTCTTATATAAACAACAAGTTAAATAATTCACATCAAGTTTAAAAAAAAAAATGAAATTTCAAACATTATAAAATCCTCAAAAAGCGTTCACAGTTTGGCTGGTAGGATTAAAATTGGAACCAAGGATGCTCGAGGGCTTCTTGGGCTGAAATTCGTTTTTCTGGATCAACTTCCAACATTTTTTCGATTAAATCTTGAAGCTCGTAGCTTCGCTTCTTCCAATCAACAGGTCTGAATGGGATTGGATCTTTTCCATATTTGTAGCCTGCAATTTGAGTGGGTTTGTATGCGACTGCCATTTTGTAAAGAACAACACCAAGAGCCCACATATCAACTTTCTCATTTACATATGATTTCTAATGTCAAATAAAAAACTTGTCAAGCAGAAAAATCTCGTACAGACTTGATTTCTGGAGCCATGTAATGTTTAGATCCCACAGGAGTTTCCATATACACTTTCCCTGAAGACTGGTCAATCACCCTAGACAAACCAAAATCACAAAGCTTCATCTATCAAATATTAGGATCTCGTAAAATATTTCCTGAGATACAATATGCGTTTTTTCTTCTTCGTCGACGTGCAAAAGAATATTCTCAAGCTTAATATCCCCATGAATAATCCCTAGAAGTAAGTTAGCATTTGGAGTCTTATTTTCGTCAAACCTCCTTTATGAAGATAGTCCAGACCTTCAAGGATATCAGCCGTAAATGATTTCATTTTATGTTCGTTCTTGATTGGATTTAGCTTCTATGGCAGTGTTTATTAAAGCCCCTTTTACAAGATTACTTCTTGAATTTTATCCTTTAGATAGTTTGGATGACTGGAGCACTCCATTATCATAATGTATTCATCGTCATTTTCACTCCACTCTAGCCCTTTGATAATATTGGTATGATTCAACGAGCAATGAAGCGGAAACTCTTGACGAGCTTGCTCCTTTAAAAAGTTCGTCACAAGTTTGTCCTTGAAAATCTTTTTTATCACAACATTCTAGAATCACGGTTTCAAAGAGTTAGGTTATCATCCTCACCTCATTTGTTGAAGGATCAGTTCCCAAAGATACACTAGTTGCTGCAAGTTCCTCTTTATAAAACTCTTTGGCATTATAACTTGCCAGATCAATCACACTTTTTCCAGCAGATGATAAATCAATCCCATACTCAGCCGGATTGATCTGGAAATTCAGGCTCTATCAGATTAGATATGAGTTGGTTGATGTCCCATTACATAGTTGGATTTAAACAGAATCTCGCGATCGGAACTTGACTCCATTCAGACAAATAAATTCTGCTCGTCTAACCTGAATTAAAAAACTTTATAATTAGATACAATGTAGTATAAAACAGTTATTTCTGGTTTTCCTTTTTTGAAAAAGATACAAAGAAATACTGATCCATTTTTTTAAATCTTTTTGAGAATATTTTGAAGAGGGTATTGAGGCGGGTTTTTGGACGGAAGACTGAGAGTCCGCCCCTGGACCTCGATATCAATAATTTTTTGAAAAATTTAATTATAAAAGAGACGTTATAGGTATTTTCTCAAACAATAAAAATATTGTACAAAACATAATCCTTCAGCACTTTAAAAAATTTTTTAGAGATTTTTAATGTTTATTTTTTGACTGATTGAACTATCATTAAGACCTGCTCCTTCTTTCCTCAATGGCATATCAAAACTTCCCGAATTCTTCTTTTTCTTTGACAAATATTTTTTTGCGTATGAATTTTCTTTATTAGCGGATTGAAATGGACTTGTTGGTACCAACATTTGATTTTGTTGTTGTTGTTGTTGCTTTGATAAAAGAGTATTCGTTTTTAAACCTGATTGATTTAATTGTTTTGTCAAAACGCCATATCCTGATTCGACTTTTGACGCAATATCAAAGTATTCACCAATATTTTCTCCATTCACATTGTGTGTATAGAGCACTTCATCTGTTTCAAATCTTTCTACCGGCTGCTTGGCATAAACTTGCTCGATTATCGATTTGTTTCCCTCGACTACTTGATTTATGCTCTCATCAAGAATAGATTTTAGATTCTTGAGTTGATTTGAGTTCTTATTCAAATAGGACTTTTGCAAATGTACTCGATACAAAGAACCACTTTCTTTGCGATTCTGATTCCTCAATTGATTAATGCTCTCTTCAACCTGTATTATTGTTACTATTCAAATCGCAAAACTCTCATCTCTTACAGAAGACTTGTAAGTTGATTCAACAAGGAAACTTGTAAATTTTTGAATGTCACTTCCTAAACGAGATTAGCTTTCTCCAAAAAGTTGTCCATACTTGCAATCTCAGTTTCAGACATTTCCTAAATGACGTTGGTTTTTGAATTTTGTTGAAATTTTATTTCTTTATCAAACAACCTAACTTTCTACAAAAAAATTTCTTTTTGATTTTTGGAAGATTTTCGTTAAAAAGATGTAAAAAATTATTATGAAATAAACGGAAAAAATAAATAAATAGGTATTTCCAAAAGAAATTCAGGATGAAAGTTAATTTTTATCAAGCCATCGATCAAGATATTGAAGTTGGCGATTTCTTTCATAACTTTTGCCAACAAATGGTAAGGAAGTGAGTTGGCTTTCACCGTTGACTTGCTAGAAAAAAAACTTAATATTTTCATTAATAAAAATAACAAACTTGTTTTCCAAAATTAATTGCAAGCTCTGCTTTTGTCAAGTTTACAGTTTGAGTCTTGTACATTCTATTATTCTCCATCTATTTTAACATCAATCAATGACACTCTTCTTCGAAAATTTTCTACTTGATTTTTTAATGCGTCTGAATAGAGCTTTCTCTGTAAAGCTCCTTGCTCCCTTTCATAGTTTTGAAGTTCATCGACAAACTTTTGATTCTGAATATTAAACTGCATTATCCTTTCTTCTTCTTCCTTCTTTTGCAGTTCAATCTGTCTTTTTTCTGAAAGTTGCATTCTGTTCGAAGAATACACATCAATTTGTAACTATTAAATAAGATACGTTAAATTATCGAATGCCACCTTCTTTAATGATTCTTCTCTTCTTTTAGCTTCAATAGCATCTTGTTCGTTTTTACTGCTGATCTGTTTATAAATAAAATCGTTATATGCTCTTTGCTTTTCATTATTGATATCTCTCAAATTCCTAAACTGAACAGTCTCTATACTTGCTTTCTCTCGAATTTTGTCATAAAGCTATACAATTAACCATCGCTGGACATCAAAAAAATTACTCTTTTTCTTTCTTCATCATTCATAAAATATTGATTTATTTTTTCTTGTCCACGATTTTTCTCATACAATGTTTGCTTTTTCATATTATACTATTATCCTGAATTTTCAGATACTTGTTGCTTTTGCATCATGAAATTCCTATACTCATCATTGTATTGTTGTTTTAATAATTTATCTTGTGCGCTCATGTACTGCTCAATCTCGCCAACTTGTTGCATTCTCGTTTGCATCTCCAAGTATTCTTTCTCTTTCTCAAGTTGCTAACAGAATATTTAGTTTTCATTCAAAGGTTCTTACTTCTTTCTTCTTCAAGTCTTCTTTTTGCTTCTTATAATATTCCAACCCTTCCATATATGACCTTTTTTCTTCAGCTTGTCTTAATTTTTCCATTTGCTCAAAATTCTATCAATTATGATTGAAGACCTGAAACTCCAAAAAATGGAATTACCTTGATTGCCTCGTGGTTTATCGGAATTCCTTCTCGGAATTCTTTCTCAGTTTGTAATTTACGTTGTTTCTCATCTTTCATCATTTTGTCCAAAACTTCTTTGTATTTCATCGCTCTTATCTTATTCTCAAACTTTTCAGACTGAACTACTAAATTGCTTGCTTGAGATTGATTCGTAATATAATCTTTCCAGTTGTTTGAAGTCTTCATGGGAACTTGAGACGGGCTATAGAGATTGCCGTATCCAATTGGTGGATCAATTGTTTGAGATGTCATTATTCCTGGAACATAACTCCCGTTATTTCGAAGGACTTCCTTTCCAGCATTTGCTGCTGTGACGCCTCCTGGCAATTCTTTGAAAGAAACATTTCGTTGATGTCCAAGCCTAGAGTTTGCTCTTGGCTCATTTTGATGATTTTCGTTATTTTGTACGCTCTGAACATTAGTATGAGAAAACTTTGGGACAGATGAAGATCTCATCATTTTTAAATCCAAAGAGAAAGATTAAATATTAAAGCCAGAAATACTTAGACCTATTTCATTCAAACAAAAAGCAAACATTTAGTCCTCTTGCTTTTTTACAAAGTAAAATAAAATATTCTTTACATATACTTCAAATAGTTATAAATTCAAAGAATTAATTCAAGCGGAAAAGATCCAAATTTTTTTTTTACCGGATCCCTCTAAACAAAATATCAAAGTGAATTGAGTCATCTGAGATAGGGTAACTTGGAAGCGATAGATTTTTTCCCCCTCAACTCAAAGATGCTGGTGATTAATCTCAACCAAACTTTGCTCCCTGATTCTTCACATTTTTTCTGTTCTCAATTTCAGATATTTCGTGTCTTGACAGAATCCAGAAAATCTGTTTTATTCTGAAAATGCTAACCTCCAAAGTTTTTTTTCCGTTTGATTGATTTCAGCAAATTAACCAAAAATGTTATTTATAGCAGCAGTATTTCTCAATACTTTTATTAACAAAAATTTTACTCTGCTCCAAGAAATAAAGAAAATTCGGAATTACAAAATGAGAAAAAGGTGTTACTACGAGGTTCTGCAGATTGGTCTAACAGCCACTTTATGTGAAATTAGACATGTATGAATCTATCTTTCTCCTTCTTTGTAACTCTTAAAAGTCTTACCATAAACTGGCAATGAAATGGCACCCTGACAAAAATAAATCAATTTCTGCTAAAGAACAATTTCAAGGTTTTCTTTCGATTCTTCTTCAACCATAACAACCTCTAGAAATTAACGAGGCGTATTCGATCCTGAGTACTCCAAGTGAAAAGACATTTTATGACAGACATAGAGAGACAATTATCAAAAATTGGAACCTTGGAATCATTCTTGAAAAAGCTCCGGAAAGCAACAACACATTGGCCTACGGCTCTCAGCCTTCCTTATTCTTTGTCAGGCCAGCTTATTTAGGCTATGATGATTCAGATAGTGGCTTCTATACTGTTTATAGAAACCTCTTTAATGTTATCAAATACAGTGTTGAAGAAATGAGTGATTTAGTCAATTATTCAGAAGATCAAGCAACACTCAACACTGATGCAAATCTCATGATCCTGAAGGCTCCAAGTTTCGGTGATTCCGAAACAAAACTTGCCCAAGTCGCAGAATTTTACTTTTATTGGGAGAATCTTCCAACATTGATTGAAATAGCCTGGGAAAATCTGTGCTATTCAAGTCTGAGCAGTCAACAATTAGCATATTCAAATGAAGAAAAACAAAAGAGAAAATATCTTCAAAAGAAATTAGTTGAAATCATCCAAAATCTGGTTACTTATGTCAAGTTACACGATCCAAGATATCGCCAATTTATCCAAAATCGATTCGCTCTTCTTGAAATGAGTTCACCTAAGCAATCAACAACGAATAAAGGCACTTCTTTTGGGATCAGACCAAGCTTACCACCTCAAGATATCATTCAAATTCTAAATCAAAATAAAATCCAAGGTTGTCAAAAGGAAGAAAAAGAAGTGTGTTTAGAGTGTTGGAATTGGGCCAAGTGTAACCTGAGAAACATTTTAAAATCCAAATCCATGAATATCGTACACACCCACAAAGCTCCTTGTTCAAAACCTCAACTACCAAGTCCTTTAAATTCAGACCATGATTCAAATGGATCCCTTGTCCTTTGGAAAGACTATCAGCAGCTTAAAATTCGAACTCCAAATCTAAAGAAGGTCAAATCTGAACCAAGAACAATCAAGTACAAAAGCCAACAAAATAAACAAGTTGGCCTTCTTGATTCCTTACAAGATTTCCTGCAAGATAATCAATATGAACCTCATTTTAAGACAGAGAAAAATTACCAGAGTCCCATTAAAAAGAGAGACATTCAAATCCAAAGGAGAAAAGCTAAAAGTCTAGAAATCCAAAATAGACCTCATCAAAGATCGATTCTCAATAAAAACAAAAATAATCTTCTCATGATCACTCCCAAATAAGGTGCCAAAAATAAAAATCAAATACTATTATTTAAAAAATTTGGGATATACTTCATTGTCTTTAACTTTACATCCATTTTCATCTTTAAACAAATTACTACCGTCTCTTGAGTAAAACTCTTTTTTAAAAATGTTGTAAATACAAATTTGATGCTTAGAAAATCATCTCTCCTAATGTGTCTAATTTACCAAGCTTTGAATTTGGCTCATTAGAAAACAATTCTCACAAGATCTGACAAAAATTTGAAGATAAAAAAAACCCAAAATATTTTCTCTCAATTATGGATGAAAAATGATTAAAATTTAAAATTACAATTTTACCAAACAATTTCCTTTCGTCCTTCTCACCCTCCAAAAACTCCCATCTGTGAGGGAAGAGTCTTGGGAAATTGCAGGTCGGAAAATTTCCAAAAATGTAGAAAAAATCAAACTTATTTTTCTCAATTTCCTTGAAATTCAGAAGGATTAAGAAAATTTTTAAAAGATTTCTCAAGGAAAGGTTTCTCAAAAATTTTTTTTTTATGATCTTTGGAAAAGGAATTTTTGAGAAAGAATTCCTTTTTTTGAAGTCAGCCGAAGAGGAAAACAAAATTCAATATTGTTCAAATGGAGTTTTGAGAGAATTAAAAAATCCCCAAAAATCATTTCAAGGTTCGGTCCAAAAAAAAGAAAAACTTTCAATACTTCCCCTCACTCCTAAATAACTCATCTAAACTTAGATTTTATTTCTTTCTGGAGAGTTCAAGAAATTATCTTAATGAATTAATGAATGATTGTAGTTAATTAACGTTCTTTGAATAAACAAAATACATAAATTGTCAAGTCAAACAAAACAATAAAAAGTTATAAAAAATCAACTCTACTACTACTACTATGGAATTCAATAAATTAGAGGCCTTTGCAAAAGGAAAAAACCTAATTTTCAATTTCAGTCGTAATCATACAAAAAAAGTAGTGGTTTTTCAAAAGATTTAAGAAGAGATTTGCTTTTTGTTGAATTCAGGTGTGATCGATCCATCTTGCTTTTGGACTTTCTTAAATCCAACCTGTTGCTCGGGTTTTTGTGTGGGAGATCCTGATTGGGATTGTGATTGGCCTATTTGTTGAGACTTTTGTTGGGGAGATTCAGTACCAGTTTCCCCATTTTCCAAGTTCATCTTTGTGCCGCTTGGGGATTGGAAGCTCAAGTTAGATTTGCTTTGTAGCAACTTGGGGAGACTGAAACCAAGCTTAGGGGCTTCGCTTCCTTCTTCATAAGAAGAGAATTTATTCAAGATAGGGGATTGGGTTGGGGCAGAGCTGAATAAATTGATCTTTGAAGCACCTAAAATTTATGAGTTTGGACAAATAAAAAAAATCTCTTTACTCTTTCCTAATTTAGTGCCATCAAGTTCGGAATCTTCATTCTTTTGTTCAACAATCTTGTCCAAAATAGAGTTGGTAGTTTTGAGTTTCTTTTCACCAGCGATGTTGGTTTCTGGTCCATCATCAAAGGAAATTTGTCTCTTGCTTGCGACAGTGCTAATAGCTGTCAACTCTCTGTAAGGAGACTCTCCGAAGGCATATAAAGCTCCAGTTCTTGGAGTCATTCCATAAGCTGGGATAGGATTCTTGGTCTTACTATGGGCACTCACACTTCTATAAGCCATAATTGGTGCCATATATTGGGGCAAAGATTCTCTCAAAGGAGAGTTGGTGATCAAAGCAGCAACCAAAGGCTTCTTGATTTGTGGAGTTCCTGGTCTCATTGGAAGTTGGGGTTGAGGTGACAAGGCATAAAGATAAACCTTCATTTGAGCAATATAAGCAGTATTATAAAATTTAATCAAATCTCCTTTCTCATTTTCATTAATGTAAACTTGATGGATATTTTCGAAAAAGTCGTTCTTATCAAAATATGGTAACTCTTGATACTTGACAATAATTTCTTGGAATTTGAAGGGTTCATTCAAGACTTTGCAGACACCATAGATGGTTGAAAGAATGATTTGGTCAACATGTCTGTTGATAAGAAGATTGGTTTCAGAGCTCAAAATATATTTGACAGCGTTCCAAACTTCTTCAGCAGTCTCTTTGCGGAGACCCAAGGATTCACTCAATTGGAAAATATTTAAAGCACAATGATGGAGGACTCTCTTGAAGAACAACTCTTGAGAGTGAGTTAATTCAGCCTGGCTTTCAACTTCAATTTCAGTATTACTACTTGCTTTTTGGCTCTTTTCAGTTGAAGTAGCATTTTCACCCGAATCACTTGTCTTTTCTTCTTGCATGAACTTTTCAATAATTTTATGGACAGCGGATTCCTTCTTCCAAGCAAGGTTCATTAAAATCTTCAGCTCAAGGACGTGGAGGTGCTTCTTCAAGGGAAGGGGCATTTGAGGATCAAACTTGGCAAAACTGCTGATAATCTTCCAGAAATCAAGGGGTTGAATTTCGCAAACCTCCAAAAGCTTCACAAAAGTAACATTAGAGTTATTTTGAATGAAAAACACTGTTTCAATAGAACAAGCAATGAGAGCTCTGTGGAACTCTTCAGTTGAAAGAATCTCGGCATAATTCAGGCTCTTGGTCTTTCTTTCTTCCTGGTTCAGGAGCTCCTCAAGAACTCTCAAGTAGAGACTTTCCATTTGAACCTGCTTTTCCAAGGTCTTATGTTCAGGACGGCTGGTATTGTTGGAGGTCAGGACTTCCTTTTCATGTTCCAACACCTTGACAATCAAACTGCTTGCTCTTGTCAAAATTTCTTCCTTAAACTTGCTTTCAAAAGCACTCAAATGTCTTTCCATATTTGGGGTTAATCCGGATTCGTTCTTCATTGTTTTGGTTTTATCATTGAGCCAAGAATACATTTCAAGGGCTCTAGTCATAGGAGTTGCAGGTGGCATTTTATTGAAAGGTAAAGGTGAAGCTGGGATGGATCTATCAACATTTCTCTAAAATATTCGTTAATGGGGGTGATTTTCAAAATAATCATACGATATCGTTGAGGTTTGATCTGAGAGAAACGTTTTCACTGGCATCAACATTAAACATCTTTTGACTGGGGAAATTTCTGAGCAAGCCTTGGCCAGTCTCACCAGTTTTGGTGATGTTGATGTTAATGTTGAATTTGTTGGCAGCTCCTTGCTTAGCAAAAGGAGTAAACATGCCAGCATGAGCGACTTTCTTTTCGTTGTCGAAAAATCTCTCATCAATATCATCAAAACTGAGCTTCTTTTGATAATAAGCATCAAGCTTTTCCAAATTCACAAGTAAATCTTTAGCCTCATATGATTCCTCATTATCAGATCCTTCACTACTTCTTAACGCTCCATTCTCATTCATCTAAGTTTGAGGTTATTTAAAAACCTTTTCCAACAAATACCTTTTTAATGAATTCTTTTAAAGCTCTTTGTTGAGTATGAACTTCATCCAAACTGTTTTTATTAAGTTTCAATAGGTCCATAATGATAGTGAGAATTGCTTCTTCATTCTTCTTGTTTGTTCCGTCAACATCTACACAGAAATGATTAATTATTTTCCAAATTGAATTGATTTACAGATATCTTTGTTGATTTTTTCAAAGTAAGCAAGTGGAATGCTTCTGGGAAGATTGATCACGATATGATTTAAAGTAGCAGCAAGTAACAAAACTGATTCAATCAAATCTGTTCTGTTTTGCAAGATTGAAGCTCTAGCATTAATAAAAAGAAGCCATCCAAATTTCTTGACATTTTTCAAGTACTCTTCATGTTCACTCATTCTTTGGATTAATAAGTCATTCATTCAAACTCAAAAATCCCTTACGGTTGCTCAAGATCGAGTTGTCTGAATAAGGTATTGAACTTAATGGAAAAAGTGTAGGAGAAAGCAAATTTATCGATCATGGCTTTCAACTCTGTCAAGATTTCCTTGGGTAAACTCACAAAATTTATGAATTCTTTCAATCCCATCAGAAAGTCATGGATAGTTGCTGGTCTAGACACAATTAGTCCCCATGCTCATAGAATTCGCCCTACCTATTGGACATATCGAGATTTCTGAGTAATTGCTGGGCAGAGATTCCGACGCCTCTGATGGTATCGCCCTTAACGGTGGTGATAACCTGAGACTTGGAAGCAGCAAAAATAGCGCAGTTCATCATTAAAGACAGTCTTTCGACAGTCGCCTGCAGAAGGTTAGAGTTTGTGGCGGCTAGTTTCTTACTTGCTTGATCTTTTGTTTGTATTCCACAAAGTAAGTGAAAGCAAGTTTTTTAGTATTGACATCGAGGTTCAAAGCATTGGATGCTTTATTAAGTTCTTCCTGTTCTTGGACTGTGAAACCTTTATTCATAGAAAGCGGGAAAATGTCAGCAAGAATTTTATTAATTTGATTAATTATTAGTTTTTGATCTTGGAGATGTCTGCTTTAATAAGAGACGTTTAATTAATAAAAAATAAAAACTAATTAAAAATCTTTCTCAAATCTCAGATTATTAGTCCCTCATCCTCTTCGTTCTTCTCAAGAAAAAAAAAAAACCTAACCTTTCCACTTCTTTCTCAAATGTTTCTGTCCAAAATTTCACATTGGAAAGCTTTCCTCACGTTTTTTATTGTTTCAGGGGAGTTCTAGAATTTTATTAATTTGTTCCTAAAAAAAATGGCGCCAACTCAAAATTGTTTTATAAAACTCTGTATGGGTGTCTCTTGTCATTGCAAAAAGGTAAATTAGAGTTAGCCCACTTTCTCAAACCATTTTGTTGAAATCTCAACTCTTTTTTCGTTTCCTAAACAAAACCAGAAAAATAAATCGATAATCTTCCGCCTCTCCATAAACATTAATCTTAAAAATGTGGCGCCAAACATTATATAATTAAGTTGAAAAATTATAGAATATTGGTTGACTCTGAATTATCTGATTTATAAACTGTGTAAAAAATCATGTGGCCGTCTCTTCAAACAATAGTCAATGAAATAAGATACCCTTTTGTCGTCCTTGCCACTTTCTCCTAAAATTACCAAAATTCTCTCGAAATTACACCACTTAATTAAATAGGTCACCTTCGATTAAATTTTATTACTGTGGATTGTAACAGATAAACGGCCTTTCCATAAACCATAAAGCTCGACTTCCCAAAAACAAACTTTCCAGAGTTGTATTTTAAACAATTATTTTTGGTTCTCAGGGAAACTCTCCTTCTCTCGACTTTTAAAGACAAGAATGTATTTTTATTATAAATTCTGCTGCTGTTGTGATGTGAAACTACCAATAATTCTCTCCACATTATGTAAACTCAACAACCTTGACTCTCCCAAAATTATTATAAACAATCTTTAGGTGTTGGCTCCTTCAAGAATTGTAAAATATTTCCATGTAACCTTTCAGAATTTTTTGCACTCAAAAAGTACTTGATTAACCCACTCAGTGCGGAAAAAAAATTCTCCAAGAGATTTTTTTTCTTCTGTTCAATTGCGAAATGTATCACACCCTTTTCACAAAAAAAAAAAAAAAAAAATTAATCGAAA
>Ga0182738_1001842_pt1 | contig 25770 bp, 11 predicted proteins | sample eDN5th30CBELigMG_FD_128876 | JGI IMG/M metagenome (GOLD analysis project Ga0182738, IMG submission 128876) | Enriched Miracle-Growth compost microbial communities from Emeryville, California, USA - eDNA 5th pass 30_C BE-Lig MG (version 2)... ...
CCCTGAGCGACACCGGCCACTGGGAACAGTTCTGGCACACCCGCCCGAACACCATGACCGGCACCCGCCCCTCCGCCCGCAGCAAAACCTGATTCCAAAAATCACAAACCCCGTCCCGCACCCTCCGTTTCACGCCCCTCACAATTCGGTTCAAACGCTTTCCAGACACGTTTATCATGGGCTCACTTGAGAGCAAATGACTCTGATTTCCTGGACTTCAGCCACGCTGTAATCTCTGGCCTGTTCCGGAAGATTTCCCCAGATGGGTCGGGGCCAGCAAGGATCTGTCGAAGTCCGACCAATCACATGTAGATGCATCTGCGGCACGACGTTGCCGAGCTGGGCGAAGTTGATCTTTTCAAGCTTCCAGTGCTGCTGAATCACCTTTGCAATGCAGGCCGCTTCATTCAGAACAGCTTCCCGCTGACCGGCCGGCATTTCCAGCAAGTCCACATGATCGGTTTCCGGCACCAGAATCAACCAGGGCACAATCGCATTGCGATGCAGCAAAACATGGCAGATCGGCCACTGTAACAGAACATGGCAATCCGCGAGAAGCTGTGGATGAAGCTGGAAAGACATGCAGAATTCCGAAGCAAAAGTGGACACGAAGCCATGTGGATCAGCAATCCGTCCCAGTTATTTATGACCAGATCATTAATGGAGCAGGGGGATGTGGTAACCGGAAGGGCAATCACCCGGGGTCGGGACCAGAGATCGAGGAGGCGAAACAACAAGAGAATACGGCAACATGATTGTGTTCTTCGCAAATGCTGCGGACGAAAACAACGGTTGCAGAAATCCATATCCTTCCCCACAACGCTCCAGGTTCACCTGTTCATAATAAAGTGGCTGATAGGCAAATGGAACGGGATAGCGATTCGGATGTGGCTCAAACCAGCCCTCTCCGCTCCAGATGAACAACGGAGGACTCTGTGTGGATTGCTGCGCCGCCACATTGAGGGGCTGGGTTCCTGTTTCGGCAGGAAAACCGACATGTATCCCGCTCATCGGACGATTGAGTTGATCAAACCGTGCTTGAAGCAGCGGATTGTTTGGAAGGGATGGCATTTTTGCAGCTTCTTCTTCCACGTCCTGCGTTGCATCTTGCCCGGTGGGCGCGGGAGGCAGAGTTCCGGGCGCCAGAGTCGGTTCCGCCAGTGCCGTCCATTTTGGAGTTGGATCGGCAGCATCGATCCCCGTGAGAATGCCTGCGGCTGTCTTGGAGTCTTCGGGAAAAATGGGAGTTCCTTCCATTGTCGCAGGCGTTGTCGCCTGGTCGGCAGATTCAACCGGGGCAATCTGTTGAAGGAACTCTTCCGGACGAAGCGGGGGCAGCAGAGAGGGCGCAGCATGGGGGAATGCGGTTGTCGGCAGCGCCTGTTCCTTTTCTGACATCAGTTCCCATTCGGTCTGCTCCCCGGGTTTCGCCTGTGGAACATCGTCGATCGGCAGGGGAGGAATGGAAATCCCCGAACCCTGGTTCAATGCTGATTGATTCGCTTTTGACGGAGGCCGGGAAGCGCGCCAGGCAAATTTTGCAGCGTCCACATCGAAGAGGGGGCGGATAACCATCTCCGGCGATTCTAAAATGGCCGCTGTCAGAAGAATCCCCCTGTCTGGAGGAACACTTTCATGGCTGGGATCGTCGAACATTCCAGCGTGGCCAGTTGTGGCAGTCTCTTCTGTCGTTTCCCACTGCTGGAAACTGGTCGGCGAAACAGGCGGGTTGAGCACTGATTTGTCAATCCCGTCCATGGGAGAACCTGCATTGATGACAGGCTCCCATTGTGGTGGAGACGCTGCCTGCGCGGTATGAGCCGAGATGGGGAGAGAGTGCGCAGAGCCATCACACAAGCCCCATTGGAGAGCGCCTGTCATGATCGTTATCAGGGCGATCAGAATTCCGGTCTGTTGATATTTGTCAACCATGACAGTCCCCTGCAGCTTTTCACATTCGCTTATGAAGCAGTTTTTAGAGCAAGTTGATCTGGTCTGGGCTCGCTCAGCGCGCGTTTCGATTGATGAAAGACTCTCGCCGCGTGGCGGAACGTGGTCGATGCGGGAGTCATGCGATCTAGATCGCCTTCACCCCGAAAGAGGCCGCATCCTGCTCTGCGGGATGCAGAAAACAAGCAAAGCAGTAAACAATCCCTGTCCATACATTTCCTGCCTTTGTTATCGAACCGGAACACGCGGAAAACCAGCACTTCTACATCTGATCGGGACAATCCCGTGAATCCTCATCACCGTTGTCATCAACAGGATCGTTCCCATCGATAATAAGGAAAAATTTCGCCGAATCTGCTTTCTGACAAATCAATTATGGCAACCAATCGAAACGATCAGTTAGAATCTGCGGGGGCTTTCAGACAGAGAGTACGTTTTTCTTCCGCAGTCCGGATATTTCCTCAAGGATTCCTTCTTTATGGAGCTCTTCCGCCAAATCCTGGCAATTCTCGGGGGATGGTTCTCGTTTGTCCGTCGTCCGCAACAACTTTGCAGCCGCCACCGTCATCGAGCGATGATCGGCGTGCGCCGGCTGGAAGAACGAATTGTGCTGGACGCCAGTTTTGCCATGACCGGCGGTCAACTCGATCTGAATAATTTCACCGGAGACAGCACGGCTGTGACCGTCAGCGAAGGGCAGTTCGATTTTGGTGGCGGCGCCGGGAACCAGGATGTCTATACATTTCAGCTCAACAAGGAAAACTGGGTCGGCGGTGACGTGGCGGGTGTGACTTCCAAATCGGGAGAGACCCTTCACGTTCTGAAAAGTGCCCTCGACGATCAACTGCAGATCACGGACAGCCTCGACAATGGTTTGATGGTCGCGTTACAGGCGCTCGGGATGGAAACCAGCGGGGGACCGGTCAACGCCGATCTCTCCATCACAGCACAGACGATCAATCTCAATGGAGATCTGACGACAAATGGCAAGGATGTCCTCCTGAACGGGGCGACAACGATTGTTCAGAACGTCGCGATCACCACCACCAATACCGATCCGACTCAGGATGCAGGAAACGTCACCTTCGGGGGAACCGTCAATGCAGCCGCACTCACACGGGCTTTGACGGTGAATGCCGGTGCTTCCGGAACCGGCCAGGCAGGGGATGTCACCTTTCAGAACGCGGTCGGAACGTCAACCAACTTTCTGGGCGTTACTGTTTCCGGAAAAGACGTGCTCTTTGGTGACAACGTCGCGGTGAGAGCAGGCGGCATCACCGTGGAGAGCACCGGGAATACCACGTTTGACGGGACCATTGCCACGACTGCAAACGGGGGGAGCGTTCAAATCACCAGCGGCGGGATGGTGACACTGAACGAAAACGTCACAACCACCAATGGTACCGTACAGATCGCGGGCGAGGGAGATATCACGCTGCGGGGAGACGTCCATAGTGGAAATGGCGCCGTCAAGATCACCAGTGGCGCCGCCATCGTGCTGAACGCGAACGTCAATGCCGGAAACCAGACCATCAATCTGTCTGCAGAAGAGGACATTACGCTGGGGCAACTCACGACCTCAAATTCTTCGTCGGATGCGGTCTCGGTGAAGAGTGAGAACGGAGCCATTCTGGATGGCAATGACGATGCCCTCAATATCTCCACCACGAATGCCAATGCGGTCACGACACTTCGGGCTGCCCGGGGAATTGGATCTGGGGACGCGCTGGAACTCAGCGTTTCAAAACTCGATTCCGAGAATCGTCTCAGCGGCGATATTCAATTCGTGGAAACGAACGCTGTGACCATCCTGAATCTCCAGCAACTGGCCGATGGCAATATCAATCTGATCGCTTCGGGAACGATCACGGTGAACAACGGGGACACGGTTGTTGTTCAAACGGCTGGAGATGGACAGATCACGCTGACCACGCAGGGAACCAGTTCGAACCTCACCATCCAGAGTGGCGTCCAGTCCGCGGGGGGGGCGATCACGCTGACCACGCAGGGAACCAATTCGAATCTCACCATTCAAAGCGGCGTTGAGTCCGCGGGGGGGATGATCACGCTGACATCCGGCCGGGACGTCATTCAGAGTGCGCTGGGAAATGTTGCCAGCCATGGAGGAGATGTCACCGTTAACGCGGGCCGCGTGTTCACGATGAGCAATGGCCTGGTCATCGATGCGGGAATGGGGAAAATCGATATTCATTCGTCCGGCGATGCAACCCTCGGGCTGCTCAAGAGCCAGAAGACTCACGGAGAAGCGATCAAAGTGGTCAGCGAGACCGGCAGAATTCTGGCTGCCAGCAACACGGTTCTGAATATCGATGCCAATGGAGACGATGCCTTAACAATACTCAGTGCCAGAACCGGCATTGGCACGACCAACTGGCTCAATGTGCATGTCGCTGAACTTGACGTCAATAACACCACCAGCGGGAATATCCGGATTGCTGAAAGCGATGACGTCACCATTGTGAATCTTGTGCAAGATGGGACAGGGAACATCGAGCTGACTGCCCTGAACGGTTCCATCGGCGCGAAGAGTGCAAATTCCCGCGTCGAAACACAGTCCGGGACGATCTCGCTGGAAGCTGCGGACAACATCACACTGGGCCAGGTCGAGACAGACAATAACTCGGTGAATGCAATTAAAATCACCAGCCATACCGGGGCCATTCAGGGTATGGCTGGGATCGATCCGAACATCGTCACCACCGGGGCATCCGCCGTCACCACACTGAGCGCAGCCACCGGGATCGGGAGTACAGGCCAGGCATTACGAACGGAGATTTCCAGACTCTCCGCGACCAACTCCACCAGCGGAGAGATCAGCATCACCGAAGTGGATGATGTCACCGTGACCAGCTTGAAGCAGACCAATACCGCCGCTCACGGAGGCATCTCGCTGATTGCCGGGGGAACGATCACCCTCACGAACCCCAATACCATTCAGACGCAGGGAACCGGAGATGTTCTGCTGCAGGCGACAGGAGCCGGAGCGAACATTCTTGTTCAGGGAAAAATTATTGCTGAACAGGGAGATGTTGCACTCGATGCGCAGAATAATGTGGAATTCACTGCCAGCGGACAAATCTCCACCACTGGAAATGTGACACTCACGGTATTGAATGAAATCAAGGGGGCCGGCTCCGGGACGCACATTGTTGCGAACGAGTTCACCGCCACGGCGGCCGCGGGCGTCACGCTGCTCAATACTTCCGTCAGCTCTCTTTCCGTCACGAACACCACGAGCGGAAATATTCAGATCAAGGAAGCGGACGATGTCACCGTGACCCATCTGATTCAAACCGATGGAACAGGCAACATCGCACTCACCACGGTCAACGGGTCCATTACCGTTGATGCCGGAAATCCCACGACGGCGGCAGTGCAGGCCAATGGAGCCGGCACCATTCTCCTGCAGGCCAATCGCACTGCTGCTTCGTCACAGAACCTGAACGTACTAAGTGGAGTCACATCGGATGCGGGAACCGTCACACTTCTGGCAGACCAGAATCTGACTATCGGCCCCGGTGTTTCGATCGTCAGCCAGACGGGCAATCTCTCCGCGACAGCCACGCGGGGGGAATTGGAGATGCAGGGGACCAGCATGATGAATGCCGGTTCCGGGACCGTCACGCTGAAGGCCGCCGGGAACGTGACGCTGGGACATGTCACCACGACCAACGACACCGCCGCTGCCGTGAGTGTCACCAGCCAGAACGGAGCGATTCTGGACGGCGGGAATACAGCTCTTGTCAACATCCTCGCCGATTCGCCCGCTGCCGTGACGACCTTGAGCGCCTCAACTGGAATCGGCGTCCTGGACACTCCATTGCGAGTCGATCTGGATCGTCTGTTTGCGACCAATTCCGGGGTCACCGGCGACATCGCAATTGAGGAAGTCGACACTCTCACGGTTCTGTCTCTGCGGCAATCCAATACGACTGGCAATGGGAACATCGAGCTCAAAACCCTGGATGGCCCGTTGACCATCAATAACAGCAGCGCGTCGGTCATCGCCGTGCAGACGTATGGCACTGGTTCCATTTCGCTGAAGGCTGGCGGAACCGATTCCGACCTGGCAGTACAGAGCAAAATTTCCACGGTCAACGGAAATGTGACGATGGCTGCCGATCGGGACGCCCTGTTTGGCGAGCATGGTGACATGACCAGCCTCACCGGTTCCATCGATGTCGCCGCAGCGGGAGAAATTCAGATGACCGCCGGCGCGCAGTTCAATGCCGGAACGGGCACCATCTCTTTAACTGCAGATGGTGACATTACCCTGGCAGAATTGCGAACGACCAACGCCACTTCCAGTGCCGTTTCCATCACCAGTGAACACGGGGCGATTCTCGACGGGAACGGAAATGTCTCGAACATTCTCGCCGCTGGCAGTACAGCGGTCACCACCCTGCGAGCTGCCAACGGGATTGGTACTGCCGATGCCCTGGAAGTCGACCTGGGACAACTCGACGCCGTCAATACCGCCAGTGGTGACATTCAACTGGTCGAATCCAATGCCATCACCGTTCTGAACCTTCAGCAGGCAAACACAACTGGAACTGGAAGCATCTCGCTGACCACCGTGAGGGGGTCGATCACCGTGGATGCTCCCGGCAATGATGTGAATGATGTCGCGGTGCAGGTCCATGAAACGGGAACCATCACGCTGCTGGCCGGTGGAACCTCTGCCGATCTCATCGTTCTGGATGCCGTCCGTGCCGAACAGGGGACCATCACGCTACAGGCGGGGCGGCAGATCGGTTTCGATGCCAACGGGAACGTGACGACAAGTCAGGACGTGGTGCTGCAGGCCGGCTCGAACATCACCACCACCGGCTCGCAACTCATCTCCGCTGCCGGACTGACAGCCGCTGCAGGCTCCGGAATCGTTCTGAACACTTCCGTCGAGAGACTCTCAGCCACCAATGGGTCCAGCGGGAACGTCGAGATTACGGAAACCGACGACGTGACCGTGACGGCATTGAAGCAGACCAGCGGCAACGGAAATCTCTCGCTCATCACAAAACAGGGATCGATCACAGTCGACAACGGCCAATCGCCTCCGGCCGACACCGTGGCTGTCGATGCGAAAGGGAACGGAACGGTTCTTCTGCAGGCTCAAGGGGCAGGTTCGGAACTGATTTTGAACAGCGCAGTGCGCTCCGCGAATGGAACCATCACACTTGGTGCGGAGGACAAGATCGCATTTGGTGAACATGGAGACGTCACCACGACTGGTGCCAACGCAAGTGTATCGATCACATCAGTCAGCAGCGAAGTCGTCATGCACGCGGGAACGGAGATCCGGGCTGGGGGTGAAATCAATCTGGCAGCGGAAAATGGGGATGTCACCCTGGGATACCTGCGCAGTGCCCGAGGAAGCGGAAATGCCGTTACCGTGACCAGCGGCGGTGCCATTCTCGACGGGAACGGCACCGCACTGAACATCGACGCCAATGCCACCGGTGCCCTGACCACGCTGACAGCCGTAAACGGAATTGGAGCAGCCAGCCCCAATGATCCGCTGGATCAAGCCCTGGAAATCAACGTCAACCGGATCTCCGCAACCAATCAATCGAGCGGAGATCTCCGACTTCAGGAGAATGACGCTGTCTCAGTTGTGAACCTGACCCAGACAACTTCCCCCGGGGACATTGAACTGATCGCAAACGGACCAATCACCATTGAAGAGACCACACCTGGAAGCTCTGCGGTGCAAGCCAACGGTCCCGGCACCATCACCTTGCAGTCGCAGGGAACAACTTCCGATCTGAGCGTACAGGGAGGAATCTCGTCCGACGGAGGAACGATCACGCTGAACGCCGATCGGAGTGTCTCCTTCGGGACCAATGGCGATGTCAACAGCCATGGCGGAGATGTCACTGTCACCGCCACCTCCGGAACATTGCAGATGGCCGATGGTTCTTCCATCGACGCTGGGTCGGGGCAGATCATTCTGCAGGCCCAGGGGACGGTCACGCTGGGAGAACTGAATTCCACCCGGTTCGATTCCACCAATCCCATAGCAGCAATCACCATCACCAGCACTGCCGGAGCGATTCAGGATGGCAACGGGGCAGCTCTGAATCTCAACGCCAATGGCGAGAACGCGGTCACACGTCTGAGATCGGCCACTGGAATCGCCACCGCCGTGGGAAATCCGCTGGAGACACAGGTCACCATTCTGGATGCTGTGAATTCCACGAACGGAAGCATTCAGATTCAGGAAGCAGACGATATTACCGTGACCAACCTGCGGCAGAAAGCGGGATCTGGGAATGTCTCTCTGGTGACGGTGGATGGGGACATCACGATCGACATTTCCACTTCCGATGTGATCGACAATCCCGACTCTACGACAGTCCAAACCTTTTCTGTCGGCACAATCACTCTGGATGCTGGGGGAACCGATTCCAACCTGATGATTCAAAGTCAGATCCAGTCGGTCTCCCGGGAGATCACACTCACTGCTGAAAATGATGTTACGTTGAAGGACCACGGGAATGTGATCAGTCAAAGTGGAAACATTTTCATCACTGCGGAAGCTGGAGCCGTGCAGATTCTGGACAATCTTCTGGTGCAGACCGGCAACAACATCACCGTTGGAGCGGAAACCGGTGTGGAGCTGCAAGGGCTGTTGCAAACGACCAATAGCGGGAATATTCAGGTCACCACCGCGCATGGGGATCTCGTAGTGAACAACGGCGCCAGTCCCGCCGTACAGGCGGGGGGAGTGGGTAAGGTCACGTTAGACGCTCAGGGGGACGATTCCAACCTGATGATTCAAAGTCAGATTGAATCGGTCTCCCGAGAGATCACACTCACCGCTGGGAATAACGTCACGCTGAAAGACCACGGGAACGTCAAGAGTTCCGCCGGAAACATCTTCATCACTGCTGAAGCTGGAGCTGTACAGATCCTAGATGGCCTCACAGTGCAGACCGGCAACAACATCACCGTTGGAGCGGAAACCGGTGTGGAACTGCAAGGGCTGTTGCAAACGACCAATAGCGGGAATATTCAGGTCACCACCGCGCATGGGGATCTCGTAGTGAACAACGGTGCCAGTCCCGCCGTACAGGCGGGGGGAGTGGGTAAGGTCACGTTAGACGCTCAGGGGGACGATTCCAACCTGATGATTCAAAGTCAGATCCAGTCGGTCTCCCGAGAGATCACACTCACCGCTGGGAACAATGTCACGCTGAAAGACCACGGGAACGTCAAGAGTTCGGCCGGAAACATTTTCATCACTGCGGAAGCTGGAGCCGTGCAGATTCTGGACAATCTTCTGGTGCAGACCGGCAACAACATCACCGTTGGAGCGGAAACCGGTGTGGAGCTGCAAGGGCTGTTGCAGACGACCAATAGCGGAAACATTCAGGTCTCAGCCACCAATGGAGATGTCGTTGTCAACAACGGGACAGATCCTGCGGTAAAGGCGGGCGGAGTCGGGATTGTGGACATCCAAGGCTCGAACCTGTTCATTGAAAGCCAGATTCAATCGACATCCCGGGAGATCACACTCACCGCTGAAAATGATGTTACGTTGAAGGACCACGGGAATGTGATCAGTCAAAGTGGAAACATCTTCATCACTGCGGAAGCTGGAACCGTACAGATTCTGGACAATCTTCTGGTGCAGACCGGCAACAACATCACCATTGGAGCGGAAACCGGTGTGGAGCTGCAAGGGCTGTTGCAGACGACCAATAGCGGGAACATTCAGGTCACCACCGCGCATGGGGATCTCGTAGTAAACAACGGCGCCAGTCCCGCCGTACAGGCGGGGGGAGTGGGGACGGTGACGTTAGACGCTCAGGGGGACGATTCCAACCTGATGATTCAAAGTCAGGTTGAATCGGTTTCCCGGGAGATCACACTCACCGCTGGGAACAATGTCACGCTGAAAGACCACGGGAACGTCAAGAGTTCGGCCGGAAACATCTTCATCACTGCGGAAGCTGGAACCGTGCAGATTCTGGACAATCTTCTGGTGCAGACCGGCAACAACATCACCGTTGGAGCGGAAACCGGTGTGGAGCTGCAAGGGCTGTTGCAGACGACCAATAGCGGAAACATTCAGGTCACCACCGCGCATGGGGATCTCGTAGTAAACAACGGCGCCAGTCCCGCCGTACAGGCAGGAGGAGTGGGTAAGGTCACGTTAGACGCTCAGGGGGACGATTCCAACTTGATGATTCAAAGTCAGATTGAATCGGTCTCCCGAGAGATCACACTCACCGCTGGCAATAACATCACATTTGGTGAACATGGCGAGGTGAGCAGCACAGCTGGTGCGGTCTTCGCCACAGCCCAAAACGGGTTTCTGTTCATGGATGATGGTGCGGAAATCCAATCGGGAACGGGGCGTATTCATCTGGAGGCACAACAGGATATCACGCTCGGGCAGATCACAACTGGCAATGCCAGTTCTCAGTTGACAGACGCCGCCGTTATGGTCACCAGTCATACCGGCGCGATCATCGATGGCAATGATGCCGGGATGAATATCGTGGCCAATCATGTTTCTTCAGCGGTGGTCCTGAGTGCGATCACAGGAATCGGGGCGGACGATGCCCTGGAAGTCAATGTCAGAAGATTGAATGCCGAAGTAACGGGAACCGGCGGGATTCAGATTCAGGAAGCAGACAATATTATTCTCTCGAATGTCCAGACCGCCAATGGTTCGATCACCATCACTGCAAATGGCTCCATCACAGCCACCAATGTGATTTCCCAGACCGATGCCGATGCCAACGATATTTCTCTGACCAGCACAGGTGGCGGAATCCTGGTTCAGAACATCAATGCCGGGACCGTCAATGGAGATGTGATTCTGCAGGCTCTGGGAGGGGCGATTGGTCGATCCGGTACCGCTCTGCAAATCAACGTGACTGCCGATGATCTGATTGCCACGTCCGTCTCCGGCATTGATCTCTATACCGACATCAACGATCTGGTCGCCTTCGTCTCTGGAACCGGGGACATCCTGATTGAGGAGTCCAACGACATCAATCTGGCCTCCTGGGATGCCGGCACGGACGATGCACGGATTGAGACCATTAACGGTCGAATTCAAATTCGGGCAGCGGGCAGCATCACGATTGTTGATACCGACGGCTCGAACGATGGGACCGATCGCCGGGGTGATGAAGAGATCATCGCCGGCGGGTTCGCGTCCAGCGATGCCGCCAGCGCCGGACGGATTCTGCTTCAGGCGGGAAACATTGGCGCGACCACCGGTAGCGATCTCATCTTTCAAAAGCACGCCCAGATTTCTGCCGTCGATGCTGGAGGAGACCGGGGGGCGATTGTGCTGATTGCCACCGGCAACTTCGAATTTGACAGTGACACCTCGCAGATCACAACCTACAAGGATCTGGGCGGAGGAGTCACGCAAGGAGGAGTGCTGCGGACTCCCATTCCCACCATCGATAACCTCACAGGCGGAAACCCCAACCTGGTTGCATCCGGGAATGACTACCGCGGAACGTTCGAAGTCCAGCTGGGAGCCGGCACCGAAGGAGAAAAGGGGTTGGAGATTCATATCGACTGGGGAGCCCTCGGCAACGAGCGGTTCGAAGGCCCGGACTATGGCAATCAGACAGCTCTGAACGGTCCGCTCCAGGGACTGGACGGCGAAACCCGTCTGACGCTGGCGCACGACTATACAATTGAAGATGTGCAGTTCGCCAAAGGGAACGGTCGCCAAAACCTGACCGATCCCCTGCAGGTGAGATTCATGGTGTCGCATGATCCGTCAATCACGATCTTCGCCAACACCCTCAATGCAAATCCCACCGGAAAACTGGACGGAGATCTCAGCCTGCTCACCACCAGCAACAACCTGCAAGGTCCGCATGATCAACTTCCGTTAGATCCGATGACCTTGCTGGGAGAATCGCTGAGCACGATCCAATCGGGCCATGCCGTCGATAACACTCAATTGACAACCACGGTCAATACGCTGATCACTCCTCAGCGGGCGGAGATGCTGGAAACGGGCGTACAAACATTCCGGGTCCCGCCGATCATTCTGCCGCGCGATCTTCTGCTGGTTCGAGATCCCGGCTATCCAGCAGCTTCCCAGCCAATTCCTGCTGTGCCACCCGCTCCCATTGTGACAGCGGCGGTGCAGGTTGTTCCCTCGATTCCGGTCGCTTCGTCCACCACGTTTTTCCGGGATGAGTACTTCCAGATCAAGGCTCTTTCTCCCGACCCGAATGCGGATGCTCCCCTGGCTCCCCCGGAACGTCTGCCGGACGACATCCTCTCCGGTGATCGACTCAACCAGTTATTCCAGCAACTCCCCGATGGTCAATACCAGATTGATTACGTTCTGGGAGAAGGCAACGAACGGTCCATCCTGAAGTTCGATATCCGCCAGGGACAACCCGTCGTGCCGGGCGGAGAAGAACTGGACGGAGGTCAGCTGAAACTTGAAGACATCACCGAGGAACTGAAACGGGCCACCGAGTCCACGACCACAGATGCCGCCTCCATACATTCAGATTTCACCAATGAACAACAGGCAACGGCGGCCACAAATCGCGCAATCGCGGCAGCCAGACAGGACGTGCAGTTTCTCTCTTCAGGTCGGAACACACAGGAATCCATTGCGCCCCACCCTGCTTTTTCCACAGACGCTGGTAGCCTGTCACATCTCAATCTTCGGTTAGAAAAAAGTGAAACAAGCGCTAATGGAGCGCAATCACGAGAAACCGAACCGAACCCCAAACTGCAGGGCCGCACTGGCCACGGAATAAGAGTCGGAGAAGAAGCGATCGAAGCAGCTGCAGAATTTGAGGCGGCAACGGATCAGACAGGCCCGGGAAGTGGAGATGACGGCCACAGTCCGGAACCCGCTTCGGCAGCACACCTGCTTTCTGGTGCCTCCGGACCTGCGATCATGGGGGCCACGGCACTGCTGCGGCAGATCCGGCGGCGACGGCAGCAGCCGGCCAGTTTTTCCGCAACCGGGCGTTTGATGCAACGGTTGAGAGATAGGGGATAGGGGATAGGGAAAGCCCAGAACATGGTCTGTTCCCATTTCCGCTCACAGGCATTTATAGAGGAACGGGCGAGAGGCATGGCACCTGAGAAAGAAGACAAATCTCCAGAAGAGGCGTCACAGGATTTCAGTGAAACGGTCTTCCTTCCCAATGAAGAGCAGCCCGCAGCTACGGAACCGCCTGTCGTCCCGGAGGACAGCCGTACCTTCATGATGGACAGCGAAGTCCTGGAGGAACAGGATCAATCCCAAACTGTCAACCTGCAGGCTTCCGAAGAAAGTTTGCCCCCACCGGAAAGCGTCCCGGAGGACAGCCGCACCTTCATGATGGACAGCGAAGCCCTGGAGGAACAGGATCAGTCGCAAACCGTCAGCCTGCAGGCTTCCGAAGAAAGTTCGCCCCCACCGGAAAGCGTCCCGGAGGACAGCCGTACTTTCATGATGGACAGCGAAGTCCTGGAGGAACAGGATCAGTCGCAAACTGTCAACCTGCAGGCTTCCGAAGAAAGTTCGCCCCCACCGGAAAGCGTCCCGGAGGACAGCCGTACTTTCATGATGGACAGCGAAGTCCTGGAGGAACAGGATCAGTCGCAAACCGTCAGCCTGCAGGCTCTGGGGACACCTGCTGCGGATTCATCTTCCAGTGAAGACAACCTGCGCACCTTCATGATGGACAGCGATGACCTGGATGATCCAGCAAATCAGAAAACGATTGATTCACAGAGTCTTGAGGCGCCTGTTGCGAAGTCCTTGGCCAATGAGGACAATCTGCGCACATTGATGATGGACAGTGCTGCCCCGGATGAACATCCCGGCTCGCGGACGATCGATTCCCGCACCATCAATATGGATGCTCTTGGCGATCAGGAACGAAAAATCTGGCAACAGGCAGCCGCTCAAGACCAGAAGCAGACCCGGGCACTCTCATCGAATGTGGACCTCACCGGGTCCGCGAGCGGCCCCGCCATGGAAAGCAATCTGCTCTTGCTCAGTCGGCGTCTCCATGAGCGCAGCAGTGATACGACAGAACCGCAATTGTTACCCGACTATGAAATTCTGCGTGTGCTGGGGCGCGGCGGGATGGGGGTGGTCTACGAAGCGCGGCAGGCGTCTCTCGATCGTGCTGTCGCGATCAAGGTGATTCAGACAACCGTTCCCGGCAGCCAGGACCGGACCCAGGGCAGCGGCCGCCTCAATGCTGCACAGAAATTGAAACGGGAGCAATTCCTCTCTGAAGCAGTGGTCACTGGTGATCTGGATCACCCGAACATCGTCCCGATTTATGACGTGGCCCGCACACATGAAGGGGACCTGTTCTACTCGATGAAACGGGTTGAAGGGACCCCCTGGAACGAAGTCATCAAAGAGAAGTCACTGGATGAAAATCTGGACATCCTGCTGAAAGTGACCGATGCCGTGGCGTTTGCCCATTCCCGGGGTGTCGTGCATCGCGACATCAAACCGGAAAACGTCATGCTGGGCGAATTTGGTGCAGTGATGCTGATGGACTGGGGGCTGGCGCTTCCGACTCCGGAATTCCGCAAGCTGGGCACGGTGCGTCCGGCGACCAGCCTGGGAGGCTCTCCTGCTTACATGGCCCCCGAACTTGCCATTGGTCCCATTCCCAGTATCACAGCTGCCAGCGACGTCTACCTGCTGGGAGCCGTCCTCTACCAGATCATGACGGGGCGTCCCCCACATACCGGCAGTGGAATGAGTCAGTGCTTACTGGCAGCCATTAAAAATATCATCGAACCGGTTCCCGTGGAGAAACAAGGGGAACTCTTTCACATCGCCATGAAGGCGATGGCGACGCAACCGTCAGACCGTTACCGGTCCGTTCAGGAAATGCAAACGGCCATTCGGGGTTACCGGTCGCACACCGAAAGTATCAATCTGTCGAAACGGGCCGCTGAAGACGTCGATCGAGCCCTGAAGTCCAATGACTATGGCGACTATGCCCGCGCGGTGTTCGGGTATGAAGAAGCACTGGAACTCTGGAACGAAAACACCACGGCCCGGGAAGGAATCGTCCAGGCCCGGCTGGCTTATGCGGAAGCTGCCGGTCAGAAAGAAGACTTCGATCTCGGACTCTCGCTGCTGGACGAAGCCCAGCCCGCATACCAGCCGATGATCTCGCTGCTGAAGCACGGACAAACCGAGCGCAGCCTGCGGCGTTCGCGTCTGGTGGCGTTTCGTCGGGTGGCTGCTGCACTCCTGGCGGTGATCTTCATTGGCGGGGGAGGAATGTCCTGGAAAATTTTCCAGACGAATCAACAACTCACCGAAGCGGTCGGCACGATCGACAAAGCCAACCAGACCATCGAAGTTGCCAGAACGACGGTGGCCTCGCTGGAGAGTAATGTCGCCCTCAAACAGCAGGAACTCCGTGCTGAACAGGAGAAAGTTGTTCTTGCCCGGACCGAGGCTGCAGAAAAAATCAAAGTGGCCGAAAACGAGTCGAATCTGAAAATCAAGCAGGCTCAACAAACCGCTGAACTCAAGATTGCTGAAGCCGCCTCACAGGTAAAAATGGTCAACAACACCCTGCAGGTGGCACAGACTCAATTACGTGAAACGGTCTCCAAGGTCGAAGTCGCACAGGCCGCCGCCACTCGGGCCGCTGCCGATGCAGCCCGGGCCGAAGCCGAAGCCGCTTATGTCAACTATGCTTCCGCCATCAGTCAAGCCCGCGGATACCTTGATCAGAACCAGCACGGACAAGCCTATCAGATCCTCAAAGGGATTCAGGACACGCATGCTTCGGATCAGCCGCTCAGCTGGGAATGGCAACGACTCTGGTATGAAGCCAACCGGGCCCGCCGGGAATCCTCCACAGCCGGCGTTCCGGTTGATGGACGAGATGTCCAGTTCAGTTCCTCCGGCCGGTGGGCGCTCGCGACTTATGATGATGGCGGACTTGAACTGATCTCGATGGCACCGGGTGCAGACCATCAGCATCGTCGCTTTCCGTTGGAGGTCTCGACCATCGCCGCAGCGATTTCGCCGAATGAAAACCTGATTGCGGCTGCCGGCAATGATGGCATGATCCGGCTGCTCGACAGGGAGTCCGGCAGCATTGTCCGCACGTTGAAGCGAAACGATCTGTATGGAGCAACCGGGCCGACCATTCATGTCGTCGAGTTCCTCACCGACGGGTTATTACTGTCAGGTTCGCAAGATGCCACAATTCGGCTCTGGGAGATCAACACGGGGAAAGAAATCGGGATCTGCTGGAATCTGGCTCCGGTGCTTGATCTGGACTTCGTGACCCTCCCGACAGAACAGGGCTGGCTGGTGGCAGCTGCAATTTCCGACCAGAGAAATGGCCGGGTTGTCGTCTGGCGAATTGCTCCGGAGACCGGGAAAGAGCAGTTTACGCGTGTCGCCGATTTGCTGGCCCATGGTGCCCCCGTCTTAACCGTCGCCTTCCATCGTGACGGCGAAACAGTGGCCTCGGCAGACCAGTCCGGAAGAATTTTATTGTGGAATTGGAAGCAGGTGGGAGAACTGGATTATCACGATCGCATCTCCAAGGCCGTGGCGGGGCTGCGCACCGGTCAGATCAGCCCGCCCGCCGCTCATGATCCAAAGGTCCGCAACTTCACGGATGCAACATTGGGAAGCGATCACCGTCCCGCGACCGGACCACTCAAGACCCGACCAGCTCATCGCGATTCCGTGCAAAAGTTGCGGTTCAGTCCGAATGGACAACTGCTTGTCTCCGCATCAAACGATCTGACGCTGAAGGTCTGGAACGTCTCGTCCGGGAAACTCATGCAAACATTGCGAGGACAAGGGGGACCGGTGCGCAGCGTCGACTTCTCTCCAGAACAGACCCGTCTTCTGATGTCTGCCGGCAGCGGCGGCTTGTTCTCCTGGGATCTGGCGCATGCCCATGAAGTCATGACATTTCGTGAAGAGGCCACTCCTGTGGACAATCAGTTCACTGCCCATAACGATGAAATTCTTTCAGCAGCCTTTGACCGGTCGGGCACCCGGATTGTGACTGCCAGTCGAGACCATACCGCACGTGTGCTGGAAATCGATCCTTTGCGGCAGGAGATTCGACAGATTGCCGACCTGCGGGATGAACCTTCTGTTCAGGCTCAAGGGCATTCGCAAGGAACGCTCATCGAGGGGGGAGAATTCGTCTCCCTGTCTCTGCGCACTTCTGCAGATCAGTCGCGACTGTTCGTGGGGGGAGCGGACGGCATCATCCGCATCTGGAACGTTCCTCGGGCAATCGAAATTGGCTCGATCGTCGGCACAGGGTTAAACACATCCTTCGCAATTTCCCCAGACGGTCGACTGGTTCTCTCCGGCAGCAGTGATCCTGAAGCCCGTGCACTCGTCTGGACGGTGAACGAACAAGGCCGACCTCAGCAGGCTCCCCGCTGGAAGCTTCAGGGACATCACGACACAGTCACCGCTTTTGCGATTTCCCATGACGGGACACGGCTGTTTACTGGAGACCGTCAAGGGATGGGAATTCTCTGGGATGCCCAGACCGGTCAGCAGATCGGTTCAACATTACGACAACATGCCGGTTCCCGTCTGAATGCTGCTGTCTTTACCGAAAATGGAGAAGAACTCTTTATTGCCGGAGACAATCGAAGCGTCTCCCGGGTGCGGGTCGCCACGGGAGAAGTTCTGGAAACTTTACGACATGATGGATTCGTGACCGATCTCTCTCTGGCTCCCGGGGGAGGACAATTGTTAACCGTCACCCAGATCTCCGGTGAATCCGAAACACGAACCCGGTTGCTGTTGTGGAATCTGGCTGCTGCGGGAAGCGATTCAACTTCTGTGACTCTGGATGAAGAAGTCAGCCGTCGCAGCTCACAGGGAGATCAACCGGACAGCAAACGCGAAATCCGCTCTGTCCGCTTCGCCCATGATCCCTCCCTGGCATTCAGCGTTCATGTCGACTCTCTGGCGCGGAGAAGCTATCTGAAAATCTGGCATGTCGCCCCCGGCATGACTCCTCGAATCGTTCGCGGACTGGCATTCCCTGCCAGAGTTGCCACAACGGAAACCGCCTTGCCAGGACCGGCTGGACAGATCTTCACCTTGAATGGAGATGCCGTTTTCTTGTGGGACCTGGAGTCGCTGGGACACTTGAAGAGCTATCGCCCACATGCCGCAGTCACGCAGGCCAGCTTTTCCGCAGACGGAAAGTTTATCGCCACATCCAGCCGAAGCGTGAAAATCTGGAACGTGGCAACAGAAAAAACAATGGCTCAAATGGAGTTCCCCCATGAAGGAGCGGTTCTTTCCGTCGCCTTCTCCCCCGTCCCCGGCAGCTACCAACTCTTGACGGGAGGAGATGACGGCAACGTCAAACTCTGGAACTGGCAGCCCGAGACAGCCACAGTACAGGCAGTACGCAAATTCGTTGAGCAGGGGACCCGTATTCGACGGGTCTGCTTTTCCGATGATGGAGAACTCATTCTCGCAGTGGGAGATGCCGGGTTCGCGAAAATCTGGAGAACCGACGGCGGTGGGACGCCTCTTCAGCTGACTGATGGAGACAAAACCGCCGACTCTCTGTGTTGTGCTCTGAGCCCGGACAAACATTGGGTCGTGGTGGGATCAAAGGATCGGACTGCCCGTTTGTGGAATCTGGCCGATGATCTGAAGTCCGCCCGGCTGATACGGCGATTCACCGGACACGCGGACGAAATCTCCGACATCAAGTTCATTTCATCAGACAGCCCTGCCAACTTTCGTATTGTGTCTGCCAGCCGGGACACGCTGGCTCGTGTCTGGGATCCGCGTATTGAACACCCGGAAGAAAACGTGAGCCCGCGCGAACTTCTGGTCTTGCGGGGTCATATGCTGGGAGTCACCGCTGTGGACACCACCGATCAAGGCCGCCTGCTGATGTCCGCGGGGCTGGATGGAGAAGTGATCTTGTGGCCGACGCGCTTGCAGCCATAATGCAGGTTGAAGCTCGGGAAGACGCTCTAATTCCTTCCGAAATCCGGCAGGAACGGCTGCGGAGGAGCGAATCTTCGGGCGGACATTTGCAGCAATGCGGTGCAACGTCGATCCACTCGCGGTTCGTCCAGGATTTCCAACTGCTGCGAAAGGGACAAGCCTAATGTGGTCGCTGCCAGGTCACACAATTGCCCCAGTGACAATTCACATTCCAGCAGACTCGACAGTTCGCGGATGGCCAGTTCGGGTGAACGTCGAAACAGGCGGGCGATCAGTTGTTGCCGAAGTTCGACAAAACTCGTGGTGATCGATGTGACGGGTTGATCAGGTTCGATCGTGACTTGTGCGAGTTGTGGTTGTGGTGACATGCCCGGCAAGAGCCGAAAACTGGCCCGGGCGGCTCCCCGCAGCAACACCACTCCGTATTCTTCGGGAGAATCTGTCCATTGCACCACATTCGCCACACAGCCCATCATCCGGGATCGTTCGGAATAAAATGGTTGCAGGCCCTCTCCACCCAGGACAAGCACACGGGCTGGAATTTCCAGCGAGTCGTCTGAACAGAACAGGGTTTTCAATTTCCGGCGTGAAAAAGGGATCGTGGCATGCGGCAACAAGACCTGTCCTGGCAGCAGCATCACCGGCAAGGTCGATCCCGGTGATGCGACTGTCGGCGGCGATGTGATCTGGAAAAATTTCATAAGCCCGCTCATCTCAAATTCATCCTCGTGCCCTGTCAGGGCTTGGTTTTAGAATGCGTCATCGCGAAACGTCCTCAGTTGTCGGACTTTGCGTGAAGACCTACCCTGATTCATAAAGTTGGCAAAATACTCGGTATTTTCGTTTCATCAATACAAACATGCACCGGATACCCCTGATGTGGTTCCAGTAATGGTGCAAAACAATCATCAAAGTCTCTACGGAACCGTTGCAGGTCCAGTCCCCGGTGGTTTTCTCCGGAATTCTGCAGATAACGTAATGCGGAATCGTGCATTTTGCGGGCACCCGTTAAATTTCCTTCAGTGAAATGAAACAGGGCCACGGCGGCATGAATCAGCCCCTGTAAAAAATCCCGTTCCGCCCCCAGACTCTCAGACCAGAGTTCTTCCAGGAGGTCGTGACACGCAAAAAACTCCCGCTCATTGAAGAGTTGAATGGCCTGTGCAAATGGTTCCGTGGAGGACAACTGTCAGGGCTCCCGGCGGGAGTTAATAGTTAGGAGTTAGTAGTTAGGGCAAGTTGCCCTAAGAGCGCATTCACTACGCACTGTCCGATCAATAATTGTTGGATTCTCTCTGCGAGTGTTTACGCGTACGACGGACAATACGGAAGTCATGCGCTCTAAAGTGGGAGATGAACTTCTCCAATCCCTCGTTCCCTCTCTAAAGTTGTTTGTAACGACCCTCCGGACGACTGTCCAAGTGATTTTGCTTGCATTTGAGAGGTTTCCTCGTCTATCACACAACCCACCGAACCTTTTCCGTTTCCCGATTGCAACATTGAGTCCGAATGCCCAGTTCTCTGGATGACAAACAGCAGCGTGCCCGCAAAATCGTGCGTCAGCTAGATAAGTTCTATCCAGATGCTGAATGTGCGCTCCATCATCACAATGCTTTTGAATTGATTGCGGCGACGATCCTCTCAGCTCAATGCACCGATCAGCGTGTCAACATGGTGACGCCGGCGCTGTTCAAGAAATATCCGACGCCGCAGTTGCTGGCACAGGCCACGCAGAAAGATGTGGAAGAGATCGTGCAGTCAACTGGATTCTTTCGAGCCAAAGCCAAAAACCTGATTGGAATGGCGCGGGGTGTGACGGATCAGTTCAAGGGAAAGATTCCGGAAACAGTTGAGGAATTGACACAACTGCCGGGTGTCGGGCGCAAGACGGCCAATGTCGTTCTGGGAGTTGCTTATGGAATCGCGACGGGCATCGTGGTTGATACCCATGTGCGGCGGATCTCGAATCTGCTGGGGCTGACGATCAGTCAAAACCCCGAGATCATTGAACGGGATCTCATGCAGATCCTGCCGAAGAAGTCCTGGATTGCCTATTCCCACCAGCTGATTACACATGGTCGGAAAATCTGTATCGCTCGCCGGCCTCGTTGCTCGGAATGTCCGCTGCTCAAACTCTGTCCGCGCGTCGGCCTGCCTCCACTTTAGAGCAATCAAGACGTATCCAATCGGGACAGGTCGGAAAGACCTGGCTGAGGAGTTTTGTGCAGGGATCAATACATTCGATTGAATCATTCCGCAGAATCGGCGTGGTCCGTCCGGGCGGAATCAACGGCAATTCTGCTCCAGCCGCTGTGTTCCGCCAAAGTTTCCCCACTTCGTTGAATTACGCCCTCGTCAATTCGAGCGGCACATCTTGCCGGTCCGATAATCCTGTTTAGAATCAGAGCATCCCGGTGTGGCCCGGTTTGTTCCAGACATCGTCAAAGTCTTTCAATTTGCGGTAAAAACCTCGCAGTTTGAGAGAACCTGGATTGTTGCAGTACAGGGACGCGACGGACAGCACGGGGGGCGGAAAGACTCCGCGGAATCCCCTGTGCCTCATCATCAGCCGAGCCCCATTTAAAGAAATCCCATGCAAAAGACGACCCGCCGTCGCACAGCTGCTGTGCAGAATCCGCTTGAAACCTATTTGCGAGAGATCAATGAGACCGCCTTATTGACGGCAGAAGATGAAAAAGTTTTATCGAATCGGATTTCTGACGGCGATATGCACGCCCGTGACCGAATGGTCCGCGCAAACTTGCGTCTGGTCGTCAATATTGCTCGCGGATACTCCGGCAAAGGGCTCCCTCTTCAAGACCTCATCGAAGAGGGCAACCTGGGATTGCTGCGCGCCGTCGAAGGTTTCGATCCGGATATGAATACCCGGTTCAGCACCTATGCCAGCTATTGGATTAAACAATCCATCAAACGCGCACTCATCAATTCTGCCAAGACAATTCGCGTCCCGGCCTATATGGTGGAATTGCTCTCCAAGTGGCGTCGAGCCAATGCCAAACTGCATGATGAACTGGGACGCATGCCCACGGCGGACGAAATCGCTCGTGAACTGGAATTGCCGTCGAAGAAGCTGAAGATCGTCAAAAAGGCGATTCAACTGTATAACACAACTCCGCAAACTGAAGACGACGAAAGTGTCTCGCTGGGAGAACTGATTCCGGATGCACGTTTGCTTGGTCCGGAAGACGATCTGATCAACAGCGATAATCTCGTGCATGTGGAACGGATGCTGAAAGATATGGATGAACGGGAAGCCACCATTCTGAAGCTGCGATTCGGTCTGGATTCCGGTGAACCCCGTACGCTGAAGGAAATTGGGGAAGAACTCGGACTGACGCGGGAACGGGTCCGGCAGATTGAGTGTGAGGCACTCAAGAAATTAAATAAAGGTTTGCTCGGTGAATAGAGTGCTCCGATTGCGTTCTGCCCGGCGGAATGCAGCAAACAGCCGGTTCAGACAGGCTGATTGCAGACAGACTCTTCGCGGGCATGGCCAGAGCAGTGTGCGTTCCGCCTGCTGAAAGGCAACTCGCCTTATGGCGAAACGCAGTCGATGCGGGGTGAATGCGCTCTCTATTGAACAGACCGGAATGAATCGATGCCTTTGAAAAACTTTGCAGCCTTGTATCAGGCTGCGGACAACTTGGAGAATCCGGTCTCCGTAGCAGTTGCGGGAGGAGCCGATTTCACCGTGATTCAGGCACTGGAATTGGCGCGAAGACGTGGCTGGATCACCCCCATCCTGACGGGAGACTCCGCCCGCATCCGCCACATGGCCGCTGAAATTGATATTGATCCCGCACCATTTCAGATCATCGAAGATGCTCCCGATTCTGCGGTCCAGGCGGTTCATGCCGTTCGAAGCGGGCAGGCTCAACTGCTCATGAAGGGACAAATCTCGACTCCATCACTGATGAAAGCCGTGCTTGATAAGGCCACCGGACTGCGGACCGGTAAGACAATCTGCCAGATTGTGCTGATGGAGATTGAGAAAGATCAGCGGTCGTTCCTGATGGCCGATACCGGAGTCACCGTTCATCCCACGCTGGAACAGAAACGTCACTTGATTGAATTTATCGTGGAAACGGCACAAAGCCTGGGTGCTGAAAGACCCCGAGTAGGGCTGATGTCTGCCACTGAAAAGGTGACGCCGGTCTTGCCTGATACGCTGGAAACGGAAGAACTGGTCAAGCAGGGAACACAAAATGTCTTTGGCGATTGCCTGCTGCAAGGCCCGTTGTCGTTTGATCTGGCCTATGCCAGTGAAGCGGGTCAGCGCAAGGGGATTGGCGGAGAAGTGACCGGCTCCGCAGATGCCATGGTTTTCCCGGACCTGCTCTCGGCCAATCTGACGGTCAAAGGGATCATGTATACCGCCAATTGCCGCTTTGGGGGAGTGCTGCGAGGGACCACACGCCCGGTGGTCTTCATGTCCCGGGCAGACAACGTAGAAACGCGGTTGAATTCATTGGCATACGCCTTACACCTTCCGCAATCCTGCCGGTTCGTTCCAGACTCTATTTGATCTGAGCTCGCGCAGCGTGCGTTTCGACTGGTGAAAGGCAACTCGCGAGGAGAATCCAACGATTGATCGTTTCGCTGCAGACGACAGCAAACCGATCAATCGGTCGACGCGGGAAGTAATGCACTCTAGACCACAAATGTTCGGCAAACAGCAAAACCCGCCGATGTTGTGATCAATTCCAGATCATTCGGAAAAATCTGCCGTGGAATAAATTACCTAATTACCACAAACGGACTCCGGATAGAACCGATCACCGCTCCAGCTGGAAAATCCGATACCACTGGAGGAGAGCAACCGACTGTTCTCCTCTGGTGTCAATGATCGGCTCGGATGTCTCCAGGATGGAAACCTACGATGCTTTGCTGGTTCCGTTGCGTTCATATTCTCCTGTTGGCCACGCCAGTGCTTTTGTTGCCGGCGGTTTCGTACGCTCAGTTTGTGCCCGGATCGGGAACACTCCTGAATCGTGACGACATGGAGGATTCCACCTTCGTTTATACTCATAATCTGCCTAAAAGCAGTAAAGAGGAAGACGATCAGGTCCGGTATCCATTAGGCTTCAGCAGTAATGGCATGTGGTTCGAGAGTCCCAAACGGGGATCTCCGGATTCTATTAAATGGGTCGAAACTCCCGCCGGTGGCATTGAAGGGAGCAAAGGTTGCCTGTATCTGCGGTCTCGCGATACAGGTGTTCCCGGCTCGCCCGGCTACAACTATCGCAAAAGCGGCGTGCATCAGGCTCAGGATGACTTTATCCTGAAGGCCCGTCCCGTTTCGATCGCATCTTCACCCAGTACGACAGTACGTTTGTATCTGCCATCGTGGGACCAATGGGAACAGCGCAACGGCGTCTCGTTCGGATATCGTGCCGGGATGCAGGGTCCGCAGGAAAAATTGAAACCATCCATCGGCAAGCGTCTGTTTGGTCGCGGACGGGCCACAACCGTCGTGGAGATGGAACCATACTATCCCGGATTCTTCATCCATTTTGTTCCGGAAAATGATCCGATGAACAAAAAAGGCCACGCCTATGCCATGCTGCTGCTGCGTGCGGATGAAATGGGTCATGAAATGCAAGGGCCGGTCATTGATAACCCGGGTTGGTGGACACTGGGGATGTCTGTTTCTGCTGACGGTCGTGTCCATTACTATGCTCATGCCGGCGTGCATGAACTCACACAGGCGGATTATATCCGCTCATCACTGCCGTATAATATTCGCGGCACCACCTTTAATACGATCTTCTTTAATGTCTGCTCGGCAGATAACGGTAATTCCTGGTCGACTCCCTGGATTCTGGATGATCCCAGCGTCTTCTACGGCACCAGCCCCGGAGTGATGCAGGCCCGGCAACCTGGCACATCAGTCAGCCAGTAAAGAATGTGTCACTGGTCACCGGGTGGAAATTGGTCTTTCGTGATTGGGCGGAATTTGCGACATATTTGTGAGGACGAGACACATTGTCTGCCAACGATGTCTCACCAGGCTGAACAAGTCGCACAGAATCGTCGAGGAAAGACCATGATAGAATCCAGTGATTGGAATGATCGCTATCGGGAAGGAAACCTGCCCTGGGACACAGGGCGGCCTTCCTCGGAACTGCAACTCGTTTTGAGTCGACATGCCATTCAGCCGTGTCGCGCGCTCGACATCGGCTGCGGAACGGGAACCAATAGTCTCTGGCTGGCCCAACAGGGCTTTGACGTCACTGGCGTGGACCTGGCTCCGCTGGCCGTGGAGCGGGCGGAACATCGGGCTCATGCTGCCGGGGTGAAGGCGCAGTTCGCGGTCGCCGACGTGCTCCAGTTGCCCGATCCGGGGGAACCGTTTGAGTTCTTTTTTGATCGGGGTTGTTACCACGCGGTTCGCCTCAGTGCGCCGAAACAGTATGCCTCCGCTGTGGCGCGGCAACTGGCGTCCGGCAGTCGCGGTCTGATCCTGGCTGGCAACGCGCGCGAGCCGCACGACCCGGGACCGCCAGTCGTGACAGAAGAACAGATCCGTGACGAACTCGGTGTGGCGTTTCAAATCCTGGACCTGCACGAATTCCGGTTTGACGAAGCCCCCGGCGTCCCGGCGCAATTTCTGGGTTGGTCCTGTCTGGTAATAAAGAACTAGTCCTTAAACCAGCGAGGATGTACAGGTACAACGCGAAGAAACGTGGTTTTCATGCGGCGTGATTGCAACTTGGATACTGAACACGCTTCACCTGAAACGTGTGTGCGAGTTGAGTAGCACAACGACATAGCCTCTGAAACCCCTTAGAGATATGGCGTTCGCCTCCGAAACCTTCGCTGGTTTAAGG
>Ga0182738_1001843_pt1 | contig 25757 bp, 17 predicted proteins | sample eDN5th30CBELigMG_FD_128876 | JGI IMG/M metagenome (GOLD analysis project Ga0182738, IMG submission 128876) | Enriched Miracle-Growth compost microbial communities from Emeryville, California, USA - eDNA 5th pass 30_C BE-Lig MG (version 2)... ...
CGCGGCGCCAGCGAGCCGAACAGTCCCAGTCCGGTGGGCAAGATGAACAGCTCTCCGGTCGTCAGCAGGAACATGAACGCAACGGCCCACACCCAACTCACTGCGCCGGTGTTGGCACTGAGCACGGACGCCAGCACCCCATAGGCCGCGGCGACGATCGCGGCACCGATCGCCATCCTTGTCAGTGGTGTTGAATCGCTGCCGCGCCGGGCTGCCCGCGTCCAGTACGCGACCAGCAAAGGAGTCAGCAGGAACACGAACAGCGGATTGAGCGACTGGAACCAGGTCATCGGGATCGTCAGTCCCGCGGTGATGCGCCGATCGATGCCCTGATCGGCCCACAGAGCGAAGGTGTTGCCCACTTGCTCGTAGGCTCCCCGAAACACCACGACGACGATGGCGACAGCGACCAGCAGCATCACGCGCTGCGCTACTGCTTCGTGATGCGCGCTGAGCGGACCTTCACGCGGGATGCGTGGCGTTTCCGGCGGCAGATAACGCCCGCCGGCAACATAGACGAGAAGCCCCAGCAGCATGCCGACGCCCGCCGCGGCGAATCCGTAGTGCCAGCCATACACCTCGCCCAGCGTCCCGCAGATGAGCGGCGCGAGGAACGCACCGAGATTGATGCCGGCGTAGTAGAGGTTGTACGCCGGTCCGCGACGCGGATCGTTTTCGTCGTAGAGGCCGTGAATCTGGCTGGGCAGATTGGGCAGGAACAATCCATTGCCGAGCGCGATGGTGGTCAATGCCGGCAGGAACAGGCTTTCCGAGGCCATCATGAAGTGCCCGAGCGCCATGATGGCCCCGCCCACGATCACCGCGCGTCGAGTACCGAGCCACCGATCCGCAATGTAGCCGCCAGCGATCGGCGTGAGATAGGCGCACGCCGCGTAGAGGCCGTAGATCATCGACGCCCGTTCCTGGCCGAGCAGCAACTGCTTGGTCATGTAATAGACCAGCAGCGTGCGCATGCCGAAGAAGGAGAACTTCTCCCACATCTCGGTGAGGAACAGGATCGCAAGGCCCCGTGGCTGACCGAACCACGTGGCTGCACTCGGGCTCATGCGAGCGCCGCGGTGGCATCGCCCCAGACGGACTCGGGGCACCAGACACGTCCGTCCTCATAGACGACGCCCGGCGTGCGATCGTGCGCAAGCGCCAGAGGGCCGTCGAGATCGACCACGTCGCACACCTGGGCCAGCACGAAGGCCGGCGCCATGGCAAGCGAGCTGCCGCACATGTTGCCGACCATGACGCGGAAACCGAGACGTCGCGCGAGCCTCGCCAGCGCCAGGCCCTCGGTCAGGCCACCGCACTTGTCGAGCTTGATATTGATCACGTCGAAGCAGCCGATGCAGCGGCGCAGATCCGCCAGGCACAGCACGCTCTCATCGGCCGCCAGCGGAATCGGCGATTGCAGCGCCGGCAGACCGGCATCCTGTCCGGGCGGCACCGGCTGTTCGATCAAGGCAATGCCGGCCTGCACGAACAGCGGGATCATCGTCTGCAAGGTCATGAGGCTGTAGCCTTGGTTGGCATCGACGCCGATCCATGCGTCCGGCCGCGCAGCGCGGACTTGACGCACCCGCTCGGCGTCGACCGCTTCACCCGTCAACTTGAGCTTCAAAGCGCGCGCACTTGAGTAAGCCCGTGCCTGTTCGGCCATTGCCGCCGGCTCGTCGGCTCCGAGCGTGTAGGTGGTGATCATCGGCTTTGGCGGACTCAGCCCGGCCATTCGCCAGACGGGCAAACCTGAGCGCTTGGCCTCCAGGTCCCACAACGCGCAGTCGAGTGCATTGCGCGCACCACCCGGGGGCAGTAAGTGCGACAACGCGTTGCGGTCGATGCCCACTGCCAGTATCGGCCGGAGCGCCTCGATCTGCCCGAGCATCGAGGCCGGCGCATCGTTGCGGTAGTACACGCCCGCTGCTTCGCCGTAGCCCACGTGCTCGCCGTCGCGCAGCGTGACTACCAGTACCGGCACATCGACGAACGTATAGCCGGTGATCCGGATCGGCGCCCGCAACGGCAGACGCTCCAGGCGAACATCGACTTCCATGGGTGACTCCTGCACTTGCTGCTTCGCTACGAAGCGGTGGGCCATGCGTCGGCGCCCGGATGATCGCGCCGGCCGCGCATTCAGTAATTCACTCCGGAGGTGAGGACGTTGTAGACCAGGGCCACCCACGAGCTCACGACCAGTGCCGTTGCAAGCAACACGGCCCAGACCTTTGCGTACCAGCGACTCTGGCTGCGCACGATGCGAACTGCGTGCCACACGCCGGCCGCAAGGCCGCCGAGAACGACGACCAACGACAGGACGTGCAACACCCAAAGCCAGCCATCGATGCCGTCCGACAGATTCGAGAGATCCGCCATCATGGTGCCGATCGTCGCCGCCCAAGCTGCCCACATCAGTACGGTTGCCGTGGCGGCGACGCGCAGCCAGCGATGCGCATCGACATCCTGCCGAGACGCCGAGTACGACACGCCGTAATAGCGACGCGACAGCACGCTCACGGGCCATGCAATCACCTTCGCAAGCAGCACCAGCAGGGCTGCGATGAACGTGGGCAGGACCCAGCCACCCTTCCACACCGGCGGCCGCTCGAACATCATGAACGGCGAGATCTCGTCGAATGCGAAGCGTGCAACCTTGCCGTCGCGTAGCTGCGCGGACAGCAAGCGGTGGCTGCCCTCCAGTTGCCACACGAATGGGTCGACCTCGCGCCACCGCAGCGGCACGCCGGAGGCGCTGCGGACCATGGCCACGCCGATCGTGCCGTCACCCTGATCGGTCACTTCGAGGCTGCCGACGAGATTCAGCAGGCTCATGAAGCTCGATTCCGAGCGGCGCGAGTTGATATAGCGTCCGGCGATGAGCCGGGCATGACTGAGTGCAGTGCGTTGATCGACACCGGGCCCGGCGGTCCAGCCCGGTACCGGCAAGTATCGATCGGCGAACTGCTCAAACAGCGCGCTGCGCAGCTCGATGGCGGCGAGATCCTTGCCCATGCTGTTGAACGCGACATACACCCCGATGCCGTCATCGATGAACAGCCGCAGCTCGCCGTGGAACCATTGCGTGTCGCCGCCATGAGCGATCACGCGCCGTCCTTTGTAGTTCGCCTCACAGAATCCGAGGAGCATGCGGTCCACACGCGGCAGGATCGTGAGCGGGGTCGAGTGCATCTGCCGCGCCGTCTGCGGCCGCAGGATCACTGCATCTCCGAGTCGACCCTGCTGCAGATGCGCGATCATGAACTTTGCGATGTCGGCTGCAGGTGCCGACAAGGCTCCCGCCGGCGCGAGCCCGACGATCTCGAACGGACGTTCTGCCGCGGATCCAGCCGTATAGCCCTTTGCCATCCTCGCTTGCAGGTTGTCCGGCAGCGGTTGCCGGAAGGTGGAGCTGGTCATTCCGAGCGGACCGAGCACCTGCGCGTCGATGTAGTCGTCGAACGCCACGCCGGAAACCCGCTGCACGATGTAGCCCGCGAGCGCCGCCGCATAGTTCGAGTAAGCCGGCATCGTCCCGGCCGCAAAGATGCGTTGCGGCGTCCAGTACTTCAGCACCTTTTCGAACGGCTGCGCGGTGGCTGAGTCGTAGGCGACGGCGTACTTCAGCTGTTCTTCGAATCCCGGCGTGTGAGTCATCAGGTCGCGCACGGTGATGGGCTTGCCATCACGCGCCGGTATCTTGAAATCGAGATACGTGTTGACGTCCGCGTCGAGCGCCACCTGGCCACGCTCGACCAGTTGCATCAGCGCCGTCCAGGTGAACAGCTTGGACACCGAGCCGACCCGCAGCAGCGTGCGCTGCGGATCCATCGGCGTGCGTGCGGCGACGTCGGCGTAGCCGTAGCCACGCTGAGTCAGAACGCTCCCGTCCTTCACGATGACGACGACCGCGCCGGGGATATCGCTGCGCTTGAGCGCATTGGGGAAGAAGCCGTCGAGCCAGGCGTCGACATCCGTTGCGGTCAGCGCAGGCACTGGAAGATCCGCTGACGCCGGTGCGGCCGCATCGGCCAGCGTCACCTGCGAGACGCACATCAGGACCGCCGCGCAGGCGGCCCTTCTCAGTGGTGCAAGCACGTTCTGAAATCCGCCGGGCGGTTTACTTGTAGCTGTAGCGCACTTCGACGCCCACTTCGCGCGGGCGGATCAAAGTCTCCTGGCCGCCGAACTGGAAGGGCTCGACGCTCGACACGCCCCGCTCGTCGGTCACGTTGCGACCGAACAGCTCGAACGCCAGATTATCCCTCGCCACACCGAACCGCAGATTGAGCGTGTCATAGGATGCGAGCGCGGGCACTGGCGGTCCGCCGCCCAGGTCGGGCTCCACCGAACCGACATAGGCCCAATCGACACGCGCCAGGCCCGACCATGCCGCGCTCAGGTTGAAGTCGTACTCCACGCCGGCGCTGTAGTTCTTGGCCGGCGAGCCTTTGACCCGCTGGCCCGGCACGCCGATCGCGGCCAGCACATTGTCGTCGTAGGTCAGGTCGTTGTAGGAGGCGGCAAGATTGAAGCGCCACGACTCGGTCAGCCGGCCGACCAGCTCCAGTTCCACCCCCTCGCCAGTGGCATCGCCGGCACTGACGACGGTGGAGAAGCCGCACGGGAAGATCAGGTTGCCTGGAATGTCCTTCCATTCCAGGCGATACGCCGCCACGTTCACGCCGAAACGGCCGTCGGCCAGCACCGACTTCAGGCCCAGCTCGTAGTTCCTGACCGTGTCCGGATCCGTGACCGTCTGCAGCGACAGGCCCATGCCGGTCGCCTGCTGCTGACAAGTCAGCGGCAGCGCCTGGTTGGCCACGCCGCTGCGGAAGCCTTCGGCTGCCTGCAGGTACAGCGTCAGATCGTCGATGGGCTTGAAGCGCAGGCTCGCCGCCGGGTTGAACTTGCTGGCCGAATCCTCGCCGCCGTTGCTCGCGCCCGGCAGCACCGGCGGCGCCAGCAGCCCGGTGGTGTCGAGCCGCACGCCGATGTCCTCTTCGAGATAGCGCGCGCCCAGGCCAAGCGTCCAGCGCGGCGCGAACTCGTACGACGTATCGACGAACAGCGCTTTCTGTTTTTCGAACAGGTGAAAACCCAGGTTGAGCGCGTAATCCTGCGTGCCCTGAGTGAAGAGATACGGGATGCAAGTCGCCGCTGCCGCGCAGCTGTAGTCGTCGATGTGCTGGCCGCCATCGGTGTCGCGATCCATGTAGAAGGCGCCCACCGTCCAAGTGAACTTGCCGTCGCCGCGGGACGTCAAGCGAATCTCCTGGGTCACGGCCTGCGACTCCCTGCGCTCCTGGAAGTACCAGGGAACCAACGGCGGAATCAGGAAGGGCGCATCGTTGACCCGCGCCATTTCGAGCTTGGTGTAACTGCTGACGGAGGTCAGCGCGACGCTATCCCAGTCATAGGTGATGGTGAGACCGGCGAGATCGAGATCCTCCTCGGTCCGCGGCGACGCGAACAGATCCAGCGGCCGGGCGATCTCGTAAGTGCCAGGCGTGAGGCTCGACTCGCTGTTCATCTCGGCCTTCTGGGTTCCGAGCATCAGATCGAAGCGCAGCCGGTCGCTCGCCTGCCACGCGGCGGAGACACGCCCGCCGGTCGTGTCGATCGAGTTGATGTCCTTGTCATTGATGGCAGGCGTCGCCGGCGTGATCAACGTCCCGGGCGGCAGCGACAGCGCGCCGCCGGTCATGTTGGCGACGACGCCCGAATAGTCGAACGGCGTCAGCGCCGGCATCCTGTTGTCGATGTAGCCGGCAACGTCGTCACGATAGCCGACCAGGCGCAGCGCCAGGCGGTCCTCGACCAGCGGCAGATTGACCGTCGCTTCCAGGTTGTAGCTGAAGTCGCCCGAGTGCGCCGTCGCAAAGCCGCGCGTCGCGAGGTTGACCTGGTAATCCTGCAGATCGGGTTGCGCAGGAATGACACGAACGGCGCCAGCGAGCGCGTTGGCACCGAACACGGTACCTTGCGGTCCACGCAATACCTCCACGCGCTCTATATCGACGAAGCGCGGCGTACCGTGTTGACCGAGATTGCCGCCGCCCTGTGCGCTCAGCGGGATTTCACCGAAGTAGGTGGCCACCGTCGGCGGCGTTCCACTGCCTCCGGGCGTGATGCCGCGGATGCGGATGGCGGTGTCGCCGGGGCCGGCATCGCGGTAGTACACACCGGGAACGCTGCTCAGCACGTCGCCGTACTGCGTGAGCCCCCGGGCAACGATGTCCTGCGAGGTGATGGCAGTCACGGCAATCGGCACGTTCTGCAGCGACTCTTCATGCTTGGTGGCGGTGACGACGATCTCTTCGAGCTGGAGTCGCGCCTGCGAGCCTTGCGTTGCTGCTTCCGCGGCGCGATTGGAGACGGCCGTGTCGTTCGCCTGCCCGCTTTCGGCCTGAGCAACTCTCAGCCGCGACGGCTTCTCTGCGGGCGCGGACGTGTCTTCGCTCGATGTTTGCGCAGGCGGCACGCCTTCCATCAGGACCGACATTGCAGCACCCGTCTTCTGCAAAGGATCGTCCGGCGTGACCACCATGTACGCCCGCGAATTCAGCGACCGATAGGTCAGCCCGCTCGGCGCCAACAACGTCCGCAGCGCCTGATCGACCGAGTACTTGCCGTTCAACGGACCGACCAGCGCATCGCCTTTCACCGCATCGCTGAAGCGCACGATCTGCAAACCGGTCTGGCGCGCCAGGTCCTTGAGCGCGACGTCGAGCGTCTGCCGCGGTATGTTCAACTCGTGCCGCACGATGGCCGCATCCGATTCGGCCGCCATGGAAAACCCCACGAATCCCAGACCGGCCGCCGCCACCGCAACGCTGATGCGCATGATCGTTCTCCCCGCCCTTGTAAGGATCGAATGAGTGGGCAGGCAGAAGACCGGATGAGCTGTCGATTTGCCCCCTGCGGCACAGGCAGCGTGACGGGACTTTATGGATTGCGAGGTTGTTGTCATCGGTTGCACCGCTGGCTACGGCGCGACGCGCGCATGGCTTCAGTGGCTCGAATCGATGACGATGCCTTCATCCGTTTGACGGATGCGGATCTCGCTGCCGCCCTGGCGGATGAAAGCGAGCAGGGTCTGCATGTCGGTGGCTTCGAACACACCGCTGACTCGACGGGTCGCGAGTTGCAGATCGCTGATGTGCAACTGCGTGCGGTTGTAGCGATTGAACTCCGCCACGACATCGGCCAGCGTGTCATTCTCGAAGACCAGCTGCCCTTCGGCCCACGCCAGCGCACGCGCGGCATCGACCATGCGCACTCGCTCCACGGCGCCAGGACCCTGGACCGTGAGCTGCTGCCCGGCGGTGAGGAAAATTTCCGGGGTCGGCGCATCTGCCACATCGCCGGCTCCCGCTTGCGCTGCGCCGGCGGCGGTCGAATCGTCCTTGCGCTCATCGGCAACGTGCGCACTTTCTGTTGTTGCGACAGGGCCCGCTCCGCTCGCAACTGCCTGTCTCTGGGCAATCTCCTGCGGTGCCGGCGAGAACCAGCGCGGCTTGCTTCTCCCCACGGCCACCTTGCCTTCGGCGACGGTGACGATGACGCCCCGGTTCCCGCTCTCCACGCCGAAAGCGGTGCCGACAGCGCGCACGGACGTGTGCTCCGTACTGACCCAGAATGGCCGAGCCGCATCCTTGGCTACACGGAAGAGCGCGCGCCCACCCTCGAGTGCGACGTAACGATTGCGATCCTCGAATTTCACTCGCAGCCGGGTTTCCGGTTCGAGCTGCACCACGGTGCCGTCATCCAGCATGACCTGTCGGCGCTCAGCGAGCTCGGTCGCTATGAGCTGGCCGCGAGCCGCGAGTGCGAACCAGGCGGCCATGACGGCAACGAAGCAGATGCTCGCGGCGATCGCCCAAAGACGGATGCGCGAGCGCGATATCTTCTCTCCAACCTTATCGTTGCTCTTATATATAGCGCGCTCGCTCTCCAGGGCGGCTTCATCCGCTTCGCTCAGGGGCTCACGCAGCGCAACGACGTTGTCCGGCTCGCCGGCCGCACCGGTTTCGATCTCGCCCCAGAGCTTGAACCGCTCCAGCGCATCGTGCACCTGCGCAATCCGCAGCAGCTCCGCGACATGCAGCGGCGATTCCCGCAACCATTGCGTGAACAGCTCCCGATCGGCCTTGGAGATTTCACCCGGCCGCTCGATCCCCAGGCGATTCCACCACTGGGTCGCCTCGTGCGTGGCACGCGCGCGCCGTTCATTCGCGTCCATATTGGAGTGCTCTCGTCAGTTCGCCGTTGAGCTCGCGTCGCAGCTTGCCGTAGCTCTTCTCGAAATCACGGCGCACCACCCGAAAGGAAACACCGAGACTTTGCGCGATCTGCGCCTGGCTCAGCCCGTCCTCGAAAAAGAGCTTGAGGATCGTGCGCTCGCGCGGCGAAAGAGTATTGAGCGCACGCTTGATCTCGAGCTGCGCCGCCTCGCAGTCCAGCGCATGATCGGCGCGATCTTCCGTGGCCAGCGACGCCAGCCAGTGCGGCTCGTGCGCCAGGCGATTGCTGGAGCGGATGCTCCATTCGGCGGCGACGTTGGCGGCCATCTTGAACAGGTAAGCCTGCGGGTGCTCGACGATCTGGGCGGCGTCATAGCGCAGCAGGCGCAGAAAGACCTCCTGCGCCACATCGTCGAAATCCGCCGGACGAACCGCGCTGCGACTCGCCAGGAACCGGCGCAGCGGGGTCCGCCAACGACGAAACCATTCGACCAGACGGTTCTCCGGATCGGGGCTGGACATGATTCGGCCACGCACCTGCTGGGTACCCACACCTCCCGGATACCTAAGACCGGGTGACGCCTGCGATCTCCCCCCTCCCCTCGGGCTGTCCGGGCGGGCAGCCGCGCATCATCGTATCGCTTCAAACGGCAGGTCGCCCGACCTGATCGACATTGCGAACCATCAGGAAGCCGCACAGCCCCGCAAGTACGGCCATGCCCGCCCCGACCAGCGCGCCGATCCTGAAGTTGGCTGCCGACACCATCGCGGTGCCGTGCTCGAAGGCAAGACCCGCCAACGCCACGGCCACGAGTCCCGCAACCCGCGCGGTTGCATTGTTGACCCCGGAGGCCATGCCTTGATAGCGCTGGCTCACCGCCGACAGCACCGTGTTGGTGAGCGGCGCGACCGCAGCGGTCATGCCGATGCCGATCACGACCATGGCCGGGAAAACATGCTGCCAGTACCGGACCTGATCGTCCGGAACGCGCATCAGCAGCGCCAGGCCAATCCCCGTCAGTACCGGGCCCGCCGTCAGCCAGCGATAGGCCTTGCCCTTACTCGCCCACACGCCGACCACTTGCGAGCCCGCTCCCATCAGCAACGGGAAAGGCAGCATCGCAAAACCTGCCTGGGTCGCAGACCAGCCTCGCGCTACCAGGAAGATCGGCAGCAGGAACAGCAATCCGCCCAATGCGGCATACAGCAGCAACGTCAGCAACGTCACGCCCGTGAACGCGGTACTCGAGAACAGGCTGAGCGGCATCATGGCCCGCTCACCCTTGCGATGCTGCACCTGGATGAATATTCCGAGCAGCACCGCACCAAGCGCCGCCATACCCGAACCCGCCGCCAGCGCGCCGCCCGAGATCCGGGTCAAGCCCCAGGTGAGTGCGCCAAGACCGAGCGAACCCAGTGTGGCACCGGCAAGATCAAGCGGCGCGGGATGCGGATCATGGTGTGCCGGAATGCTGCGCTGTCCGATGAGCAGCGCCAGCGCGGCAATCGGCAGCAGCGCAACGAAGATCGTGCGCCAGCCGAGCCGATCGGTCAGCACGCCGCCCAGCAGCGGCCCCACCGCACCGGCAATCGCGCCGGCCGCAGCCCAGGTGCCGACCGCGCGGGCACGCGATTCGCCTGAGAAATTCTCACCGAGGATCGCGAGGCTGGAAGGCACCAGCATGGCGGCGCCCAATCCCTGCACGAGGCGCGCGACGACCAATGCGGACAGGGACGGCGCCAACGCACAAGCGGCGCAACCGATGGCGAAGGCCCAGGTGCCGGCGAGAAAGATGCGCTTTCTGCCGAACCGGTCGCCCAAGGCGCCACCCAGCAGCACCAGCGCCGCCAACGGCAGCATGTAGCCGTTGACGATCCATTGCGCACCATTGCTGCCGGTTTCGAGATCCCGGGCCATGGCAGGCAGGGCAACGTTCACCACGGTGCCATCCAGATAGGAGAGCGACGAGCCCAGGACACAGGCCCAGATCACGCCGCGCCCGGCATCGAACGCCTGGCCGCGTTGCGCTTCGATTGCAGCGCGCTCGCACGGAACGTGAGTCGTCGCGGACAAGCCGATGCTCCCGAAGCTGTTGCCGCCGGACAGACGCCGCTCGTCTGCCAATTGAGTTTTAATCCTGAGCGCTGTGGTCGGGTTCCGTGTGGGAGATGATCGCCTCGTACCGGGGATGCCTGGATTCGGCGCTCGTGAGCGAACCGCCGCTCACCGCCGCCACGGTCGGCGGATCGTTGCTTTGCTTCGAAATCCGGACGGGCGAGGCGCCAGCGGCCGTGAACCGGCCGCTGGCATCAGTCTGCGGTGCCGGTGTAGACACGCTTGCGCGTATCCCGCCGGCCGCAATCGAGCTTACTTGGCCGGCTTGAGCTGCCCGCGAATCTCGCCAGGCTTGTGCGCCGCACTGTGGACGTTCACATACAGCTCACCGGCCTTGTAGCTGGCCAGCTGCTCCTCGGTCAGCTTGGAGCCGGCCGGCACCGACCACACGCCCTTCTCGTCCTGGGTGAGCGTGATGATGGGCGGACCGCTCTTGCCGGGCGGAGCGACGTGGATGTGGGCCGCAATGCCTTCGATGCCGGTCGTCTTCACGCTGCCGCTGACCGAATTGTCCGCGCCGATCGTGATCGTGCCGGACCCCTTGGCCTGCGTCGTGACGGCGGGCACTTCCTGATCGCCGCTGAGCATCACCTTGATGTCGTCGGCGGCTGCAACGCCCATCGCCAATGCCAGCGCTGCGGCGATGCCCGCACGTAAAGTCAGTTTCGAACCGGACGTATTCTTCATTTGACGGTCCCCCCGTGGTTGTCGACAAAAGATAACGCGCCTTCGCCTGGCTATGTTCCTGCGACACCCGAGGGCCGTCAACGCGATCATTTCGGCAGTCTTGGCACCCTCTTCCTTCGCTCGCCGATGGCCCCGGACGCGGCGGCCCGCAAGATGCGGCGGAAGGTCGGACACTCCAGGTGACTCGGCGCACGACAGGCGGCCGCGTGTCGCAGGCCGTCGCGCATGGCGCTCAGGCGCTGGATGGTCCGATCCAGTTCCTGCGCCTTGGCTGCGAGCAGCTGCCGATCGATGCGCGGCCGGCCGTCCGGCGCGAACATGAGTGCGATCTCATCAAGCGAAAAACCGGCGGCGCGCCCCAGCGCGATCAGTGCCAGCCGCTCCACCACGCCAACGTCGAACAGCCGGCGCAGGCCGCGGCGGCCGACCGAGGCAATCAACCCTTTTTCCTCATAGAACCGCAGCGTCGAGGCCGGCACGCCCGAGCGCTGCGCCACCGCGGCAATATCCAGATCCGCCATGCGCTTGACCTCAAGTCGACTTGAAGTGGCACAGTGCCGTCAAGCGACCCCGAAGGCAAGCAAAGGAGATGACATGATCCGGCCCGAACTTCTGAGATATGCGCTTCTGATCGGCGCGGGGGCAACGGCGGTGATGGATCTCTGGGCGATCCTGCGCACGCGGCTGCTCGGCATTCCGGCATTCAACTATGGCCTGGTAGGCCGCTGGCTCGTCTACCTGACGCACGGACGTTTTCATCACCATCCCATTGCCGCCTCGCCGCCCGTGCCAGGCGAACGCGTGATCGGCTGGATGGCTCACTACCTGATCGGCATCGTGTTCGCAGCCGTACTGCTGGCCCTCTGGGGCCCCGACTGGGCCCATCATCCGACCATAGGCCCCGCGCTGATCGTCGGGCTCGGCAGCGTCGCGGCTCCTTTCTTTCTAATGCAGCCCGGCATGGGCCTCGGCTTCGCTGCCAGCCGCGCTCCACGCCCCAACGCCGCGCGCCTGCAGAGCTTGGTCACACACGGGATTTTTGGCCTCGGCCTGTACGCGGCCGGCTGGGTTGCTAGATGGCTTGAGCTCTGACACCGCGGTATTGCCAAAGCGACGCAGGCGCGGCAATGTTTCCCCCGCTCCCTTCGCCACCTCGCATGAAGCATGCATCCTTCGCAGCACGTCGTAGATCCGACTGATCGCCAGCTCATCGCCCTGCTGCGAGACAACGCGCGCACTCCAACCGCCGCGCTGGCACGTAGCCTCGGCTTGTCACGCACGACGGTTCAGAGCCGGATCGACCGCCTCGAGCGCGCCGGCATCATCACTGGTTATTCCGTGCGACTGTCGGAGCCGCAGGAACATGGCACGGTGCACGCGTATATCCACATCACGGTGAAGCCCAAGTACTCCGCGCGGGTCGAAACGGAAGTGCGCAGAATCGCCGACGTGCGCTCGCTGCAAGCGGTCAGCGGTGCATTCGATCTGATCGCGATGGCTGCAACGCCGTCGGTCTCGGCCATGGACGCGCTCATCGACGCGATCGGTGCGCTGGATGGCGTCGAAAGAACGACCTCCTCGATCATCCTGGCGACCAAGTTCGAGCGCTGACATGCCGCAGGATCTGAAGATCGCAACCGCGCAGTTCGAAAGCCGCAACGGCGACAAGCAATTCAATCTCGCCACCATCGAGGGACTGTCGGCGCAAGCGGCGCAGGCCGGCGCGGATGTGATCGCATTTCACGAATGCTGCGTGACCGGCTACAGCTTCGCGCGCCGCCTGTCGAAAGCACAGCTGTGGGACCTGGCGGAACCCATCCCCGACGGGGAAAGTACGGCAGCGCTGGTGGAGATTGCCCGGCGTCACCGGATCGTCGTACTGGCCGGCTTCTTCGAACGCGGCGCGGACGGCGAAGTGTACAAGGCGCATGTCTGCGTCGACGAGCACGGCCTGAAGGCCAAGTACCGCAAGCTCCATCCCTTCATCAATCCCCACATCAAGCCGGGCAACGAGTACGTCGTGTTCGACCTGAAAGGCTGGAAGTGCGGCATGCTGGTCTGCTACGACAACAACGTGATCGAGAACGTGCGCGCCACGGCGCTGCTCGGCGCCGAGATCGTGTTCATGCCGCATGTGACGATGTGCACGCCCTCGACACGCCCCGGCGCTGGCTTCGTGGATCCGGCCCTGTGGCGCAACCGGCAGGCCGATCCGACCTCGCTGCGCATCGAGTTCGACGGACTCAAGGGCCGGGCCTGGCTGATGAAATGGCTGCCGGCGCGCGCCTATGACAACGGCATCTACGCAGTCTTCTCCAATGCCATCGGCATGGACGACGACCAGCTCAAGAACGGCTGCTCCATGATCGTCGACCCGTTCGGCGACCTGCTGGCCGAATGCCGTGCGCTCGACAACGACATCGCGCTGGCCACCTGCACGCACCGCAAGCTCGCCGAGTCCGGCGGCCATCGCTATCGCGAGGCCCGCAAACCCGAGCTGTATCGGGACATCCTGGGCGCCGAGCACCGTTCGCAACAGAAAATTGCCTGGATGCCTCCCATAAAATGAGATCAGGCCGCCGCAGGCGCTGCCTGCCGACCGACACGAATCGCCGCCAGCGTCCGTCATCGACTCTTCAGCATCGCCGGCCCTTACCTCCTGTCGACGGAACCCCGCGCTTCGGGGTGCATTCTGCGTGCATGGGATCACCGCCGATACGGCTGTGCTTGCTCGCTGCGACGCTGCTTCTTTGTACAAGAATCTCCTCCGCGGGCGTCGCCGTTCACATTGAAGGTATCGAGGAAGAACTGCAGGCCGCGGTGCGCGGCAACCTGCAACTGGCGCATTACAGCGATCGGCCGGTCTCGCCCAGCCAGGCACAACGACTGTTCTCCCAGGCGGAGTCGCAGGCCGCGGAGGCGCTGCAGCCCTACGGCTACTACAACGCCCGCATTCAATCCGAACTGAAGCCCGGCCAGCAGTCGGGCGACTACGAGGTCTTCCTGCGCATTGCGCTGGGCGACCCGGTCGTGGTCACCGACGTTCGCGTCGAGGTCAGCGGCAGCGCACAAGAGCTTCCCGCCATCCGCCAGGCATTGCAGGCCTTCCACCCGAAGAGCGGTGAACGCCTCGATCACGGCGTGTATGAAGGCAGCAAGAGCATGATCCTGACTGCGCTGCAGGCAAACGGCTATCTCGGCGCGAAGCTGCTGCGCCACAAGGTGGAAGTGACGGCAGCGGCGAACACCGCCACCATCGATCTCGCCTGGGACGGCGGCGAGCGTTACCGCTACGGCGAGGTGCATTTCCCGGACACGCAGTTCTCCGCGAACTTCCTGCAACGCTACGTGCCGTGGCGACCCGGTGACTACTACACCGCCGACCAGCTGCTGGAGTTGCAGCAGCGGCTGGTCGATGCCGACTACTTCTCCGCCGTTTCGGTACAACCCGACCTCGAGCATGCCGCCAACGGTGTCGTTCCCATCGACATGCTGCTCATTCCGGCCAAGCGCACGGTGTACACCGCAGGTGCATACGTCAGCACCGATTCGGGACCCGGCGTCCGCTTCGGGCTCGAGCGGCGCTGGCTGAACGATCGCGGCCACAAGATCGGTGGCGAGATCGAATACTCGCAGCGGCTGCAGGCGCTGAGCACGTACTACCGGATTCCGCGGCCGGGCCAGCGCAACCGCAACTACAACTTCGCCGCCGGCTACCGCGACGAGGAGACCGACACCAGCCGTTCGCGCATGGCACGATTCTCCGCTTCGGAGATCCTCGACCAGTGGCACGGCTACACGCGCACGCTTGGGCTGCAGTATCTGAACGGCGATTTCACGATCGCCGACGAGCAGCGCAACACCAGCATGCTCTATGCCGAAGGCATGCTGACCCGCAAGCGTTCCGACGATCTGATGTTCCCCAGCCGCGGCATCTCCGTCGCCTATGCGCTGCGCTTTGCCGGTGAGGGCGTCCTGTCGGATACCAGCCTGGCGCAGATCCAGGCCGACGCGAAATGGATCCGGCCGGCCGGCAAGCGCTCGCGCTTCATCTTCCGCGGCTCGGTTGGAGCGATGACCGTCACCGATTTCGACGCCCTGCCGCCCGAACTGCGTTTCTTCGCCGGCGGCGACCGCTCGATCCGCGGCTTCGATTATCAGCAACTGGGCGAGAGGAATGCGGCCGGCGGCGTCATCGGCGGCAAATACCTGACGGTCGCAAGCGCGGAGTACGAACACTACTTCCTGCCGAAATGGGGTGCCGCCGTGTTCGTCGATGCCGGCGATGCCTACAGCAGCCGCTTCGAAGCCAATGTCGGCGCGGGCATCGGGCTGCGCTGGCGCTCGCCGGTCGGCATCGTGCGGCTGGACGTTGCGGTGCCGGCAAAGACTTATGACGAGGACAACGGTGTGCGCGTACACATCGTCATCGGACCCGACCTATGACGGCTCGATCCCTGACACGGCGCATCGCACTCGGAGTGGCACTGACGCTGCTCACGATCGTGGTCGCCGTGATCGGCGCAGCAGCCTGGATCATCAACACTGAATCCGGAACGCGGTGGGCGTTTGACACCACTGGCCGCCTGCTCGACAGCGCGCTTCAAGTACGCGAGGTCAAGGGTACGCTCGCAGGCCCGCTCATGCTTGCCGAGCTGAAGTACACCGATCCGGCCGGCAGCCTTGCCCTCACGGCACAGCATCTCGCACTCGACATCGAGCTGCCTGAACTGCTGCGGAAGACAGCACATGTGCGCGATTTCAACGTGCGCGGCGTCCGGGTAACGCTCGGCCCACCGCAGCCGAAGGAACCGGAACCTTCGCAACCCTTCAGCCTGCAACCGCCGCTCGATGTCGAGCTCGACCAGCTGCAGCTCGCAGACGCCGCCATCGAACGCGACGGACAGACGTTGATCCAGATCGATACCGCTGCCGCGGCCGGCGCATGGACCGGTGCGGGCGTGAATCTGCGTCAGCTCGACGTGCGTTCGCCACAAGGTGAAGTACACCTGCAGGCCACCGTCGCCGGCAAGGATGTGTATGCCGGCGAGGCACAGGGCCGGTTCCGCTGGCAAGCCGGTGAACGCATCTATGCGGGAACCCTGCAAGCGAAGGCGCACGAACAGCTGGCGACGCTCCAAGCGCAACTAACGTCGCCATTGTCCGCCAAAGTGCAGGTCGATCTGCAGCAGCGCAAATCGAGGCCGTGGACACTCGCGGTCGAAATACCCGAATTCGATCCGAGCCAGGAGTTGATGCCGGACTCCTCGCTGCACAATCTCGCGGCATCGCTGCGTGGCAGCGGCGACATGACGCAGGCCACGCTCAACGGGCGCATCACCGTAAACGATGAACCGATTCAGCTTGAACGCGTCCACCTGACGCACGACTCACAGCAGATCGCACTCGATGCCCTGATCCATCCCCGACAAGGATCGCTGCGGGCAAACGGCACGGTGCTGCTGGCCGATGAGCCGGCATGGGCCAAGCTGGATCTGAACTGGCAGGATGTCGTGATTCCGGAAGCACTGGCCGGACAGATCCTGCACACACAGGGCGAGCTGCGTTTCGATGGCAGCGCACAGTCCTACGCCGCCACCGGCACGTTGCGACTGGGCCCGCCGCGGCGACTTGCCGACATCCAGCTGGAATTGCAGGGCTCGCCGCAGCGCGTGCAACTCCAGCGCCTGGATATCGTGCAGGCAGCGGGCGAGCTGCGAACCACCGGCCAGATCGACCTGCAACCGGCGATCGCCTGGCAGGCCAAGGTCCAGGCGCGGCATTTCAATCCGGGCGCCTTCCTGGCCGAATGGCCCGGCGACCTGAACCTGGACCTGGCGAGTCAGGGCCAGATGAGCGATCGTGGCCCGCAAGGCAACCTGCAACTCACCAACTTGCGCGGACAGCTGCGCAAACGGCCTTTGCGCGGCGAGGCGGATCTGCGTATCGCGCCGGACATGGTGTTGGCCGGTGCGCTGGACCTGCGTTCAGGACGCAGCCGCATCCAGGTCCGGGGCGAACAGAACGGGACCATGAACGCGCACGCCACCATCGAAGTGCCTGCACTCGATGACTGGCTGCCCGACACCGGCGGCGGGCTGCATGCTGCGATCAGCGCCACGGGCCGCTGGCCTGCCTTGAAGATTGACGGCCAGGTGCGCGGCAACTCGTTGCAGATGTCGACGGCGAGCGTGCAGACCTTGGCACTGGACTTCGACATCGAAGAACCGAAGCAACCGCGCGGCCGGGTCACCCTGGATGCATCGGCCATCTCCGGAGGCGGATTCACCTTCGATACGGTGCGACTGCGGGCTGGCGGCGATATCAAGCGGCACACGCTGCAATTCGATGCGACCGGACAGCCGCTGGCCACGCATCTGCAATTGCGCGGCGCGGGCACATCGCCGGAAGGTGCTTTCAGCTGGTCCGGAACGGTCGAACAGCTGGTGCTCGATGTGCAAAACGCAGCACGCCTGCAATTGCAGCAGCCGGTCGAGGTGAACTACTCGAAGACCGCCACCCGCGTATCGCAGGCCTGTTTCGCCGACGGCGACATCCGCCTGTGCCTGGCGGGAACCAGCGAGCCGACCGGGGCCTTGCAGGCGCAGTACTCGCTGCAGAATGTGCCGCTTGCGCTGGCCAGCGCGCTTGCCACGTCGTCGATGCCGATCGACCTGTCCGGAACGCTCGACGGAGAAGGCAACATCCAGCGCAACGCGCAGGGTCGGCTCAATGGTTCGGCCGTCATTCGCTCGGCCCAGGGAAGCATCGCGCGACGACTCGAACCCGCGAGCGAAGAGCCGGAGGTGCTGCTGAAGTACGACGAGCTGCGCATCGTCGCCAATCTCGACGGCAGCAACGGCAACGGCAGCATCGACGCAAGACTCAACGACACCGGCCGGCTGCACGGCGAGGCGGCACTGAGTGGGCTCGGCGAGGCATCGACCAGTCTGCGCGGTGGCCTTGATGCAAGCTTGCCCAGCATCGCGGTGGTGGAGCTGTTCGCACCGCAACTCGCCAACGTTCAGGGTCAAGTGCAAGTACGCGCCGGTGCAACCGGCACACTCGACGCACCACGGGTCGATGGCGAGATCAGCCTTGCGAACCTGGCCACCGACGTTCCCGCGCTCGGACTGAAGCTGCGCGATGGGCGGTTCAGCGTCACCGCGCAGCCCGACGGCCAGTTCGCCCTCGCCGGCGCCATCTCCTCGGGCAAAGGCGCTCTACGCTTCGACGGCACGGCCGGTACGAGCGGTCATGCGCGCATCGACGTTCAAGGCCAGCAGTTCCTGGCAGCGGATATCCCTGGTGCGCAGGTCCTCATCGATCCGAAGCTGCAGTTCACACGCGATGCCGAGCGCATGTCGCTGCAAGGCGATGTACACATACCTTCGGCCAACGTCGATTTGCAGAAGCTGCCGCGCAGCCAGTCCTCGACGAAGATCTCCTCCGACGTGGTCGTGATCGATGCGCAGACCCAGCAGGAGGAAGCGCAATCCGCAGCGATGCCATTGCACGCCGCGGTGCAGGTCACGCTGGGTGAGAATGTCGTGCTCGCAGGGTTCGGACTCGACGCCAAGGTCACCGGACAACTTCTGGTACGCGAAGCACCCGGATCACCCACGACCGGCTCGGGCGAGGTACGCGTTGCGGGCACCTACAAGGCGTACGGACAGGACCTGACGATCCGCCAGGGACAGCTGTTGTTCGCCGGCACGCCGCTGGACAATCCGCGCCTGAGCATCGTCGCGGTCCGAGAAGTGGAACCGGTGGTCGCCGGCTTGCGTGTCGAGGGGTCGGCGCGCAATCCGCAGCTCACGGTGTTCTCCGAACCGCCCATGGCGCAGTCGAATGCGCTGGCTTACCTCGTCACCGGCAAGCCGCTCAACGAAGTCGGCGAAGGCGAAGGCGACGCGGTGCAATCGGCGGCGCGCTCACTCGGAACCGCCGCAGGCGGCCTGCTCGCGAAGAACGTCGGCCGACACCTGGGTGTAGACGAGGTCGGCATCAAGGAGAGCAAGGCCATCGGCGGCGCCGCGCTCACCATCGGCCAGTACCTGTCACCGCGCTTGTACCTGAGCTACGGCGTCGGGTTGTTCGAGCCTGGCGAGGTCGTCACCTTGCGCTACAAGCTCTCCAGCAAGGTGACACTCGAAGCGTTGAACGGCCCGCGCGACTCGCGCGCGGGCGTCGAGTATCGGATGGAGAAGTAGTCGCCCTCACCTCCGTTGTTTGCTACGGAATGGCGATCGACCACCACAGCGCCGCGCCGCCATCCATCGGCGTACCTACGTCCACGAGGCGGTTCGGATCATCCGGCACCACGATGTCGTAATTATCGTGACCGGTCATGTCGCCGGGCTTCTTGTCGCCATCGTAGGTCCACAGCGCGTAGCCCTGATACACCCACTGGCGCGTTCCGTCCGAACGCGTTGAGATGTCCCAGAACCCGGACGGCTGCGCATCCGCGGCGGCCAGGAACGGATGCCACTGTTTCTCGCACTCGTCGCGGCAGCGAGGATCGGTGCCGATGTCGCGGCCTACGGCAGGCCGTGCCGGCTGTCCGCGTCGCAGGCTGTGACCGCCGCCGGATTGCAGGATGTAGCCGTCGCGGCGATACAGGGTCATGCCTTTCGCCGTTGCCAGCACGCTGCCCTGCCCCGGCGTCTTCTGGATGCTCACGCTCGGCGGCATGTAGTAGCGCAACACCGCAGCCACATCCCAGCGCTCGTCGACGCCGAGACCATTTGCATAGCCCGGCGCCAGGTCCCCGCGATACGTGTACAGCGCGCGCCCCTTGTAGGCCCACTGCTGAATACCGTCGTCACGCTCGATCACGGAGAAGTCGCCGAGATCCTTGGCCAGCTGCGGCGCACTCAGCGGTTCCCACTGCCGACAGACATCGCTCGAACAGCGTTCGACTTCGCGAGCCTTCTTCGCATCCACCGCATAGAGCGTGTGATTGAGACGGTCGACCAGAACGAACGCCGCCGCGTCGGCCACCTCTTTCACGGCGATGCCGGCCGGCAACCGCAGATTCTGGATCGGATACGCCAGCGCCGGCTTCCAGCCTTCCGGCATCGGGTCGGCGTTGCGCTCGCCCTTCAAGCCCATGCCGCGATAGCCACCTCCGACCATGACACCAAGCGCATTGCGGCGCGGCGCCCCATAGTTCGCCGGACTGTCGCCGCCGACACTGCCCGGATCGACATCCTTCATGTAGGTGTAGAGCGCCTTGCCCTTGAGCGCCCACTGCTTCTGCCCGTCCTCGCGCGGGATGACAGACCAGTCGCCGAACGGCTGGGCCGCCGCGCTCGCAATGAACGGCTTGAACCGGGTGGCGCACTCTTCGACGCAGCTCGCCTTGCCGAGCGGATCGCGATCCCACGTGTAGAGCGTGAGACCGCGCTCGCCGGTATAGGCAATCTGATCGCGCACGATCGCGGAGGCAGTGCCCTTCCCGAGGTCGTAGCCCTGCGCCTTGCCCAGCGGCTGCATGGTGACGCCGAGCGGCGTGGCGATCGGTGCCGGACCGGTGGCAGCCGAACTGTCGGCATCGGCTCTGGAAGACAGCAGCGCATAGCCGACGGCGGTCACAGCAACGACGGCACCGGTGCCGACGAACAAGGTCGTAGCAAGTTTCATGGCGGACTCCTCGCTAGGCCAGCATCTCGGTCAGGGGTTTGGAGGTGGCGTTCGACAAACGGCCCCAGCTGTTCAGCGCAACACCGAACGCCTGCTGCACCGTCAGGCCCACGCGCGTGCTCGGATCGCCGGTCGCCACCAGGTGCATTCCGGTCTTGATGCGCCCGCCCGCGTTGCCGACGGTCAGGATGGGCAGATCGTCCATGGTGTGCGTGCGGGCGTAACCGTGGTCGGTCTGCCAGAGAATCAGCGTGCGATCCAGCACGGTGCCGCCGCCTTCGCGGTAACTGTCGAGCGTGTCCAGGAACCTGGCGAACGTGCCGGTCGCGAAGTTGATGAACCAGGTGACATCGCGCTGGTAGCCCAGCTTCGGATCGATCGGCTCCTCGTGCGTGAGACTGTGCCAGTCACGCACGCCGCCGGGCGTCCGCAATCCCTGCGTGCCGAAGTTGACGTTGAACACGCGCGTCTGACCGCAGGCCACCGCATGCGCCAGCAGTTCGGCAAACAACTTGTTGTTGCGCTCGACGGCGGCGACGTTGCGGCCAACCTCGGCTTCGGGCACGGCCCGCGGAATACTGCAGTCCTTCAGGGGCGCGGGCTTCTGCATCTCCAGGTCGAGCTGCTGCTCGATCTGCCGTACCGCGGTGAAATATTCGTCCAGGCGGGCGCGATCGGCGGCACCGACGCGCTTCATGATGTCCCTTCTCTCGTCCGCGACGGCAGTCAGTACGCTGCGCCGTGCCAGCACTTGCGTGTCGGGCGTGAACTCGGCGGCGTTCGGATCCTTGAATTCCGGCCCGAACACGCGCGCATACAGTGCGGCCGGCGAAGGCTCGGACGGATTGATGGCGCCGCCCTTGCGGCGGCTCAGGCTCTGCCGCCCGCCGCTCAAGGAGATCTCGACCGACTTGAAGCGCGTCTTGTCGCCGATGACGTCGGCGATCGTGGTGTCCAGGCTCGGGTCCGAGCTGACGCCGGCCGGAATCGAGCCCATGGTCGCAATCTGCACGCCACTCACGTGCGTCTCCAGCGGGCGGCCGTCGAGAAAATACTTGGTGCCGCTGATGACGTTCATGCGCTCGCGGTAGGCATCCAGCACCACGAGCTCGACATTGTTCTGGTAGCCCTTGCCGACGGCGCTCGGCTTCCAGCGGCCCGGATTGAGGCCAAGGTTCTGGAACCAGGAGCCGAACACGACTGGCAGCGGCGCGCCCGAAGCCAGCGCTGTGCCGTTGGTATTCAGGAAGCAGTCGAGGAATGGCAGGCCGACCGACACGGCTGCTCCACCGAGCATGCCGCGCAGCATTCTTCTTCGCGTGGTCAAGTTACGCATTGCAGACTCCCGATTCAACGATCCGCGGACGAAGCCGCCGCCACCTGCTGCTGCGCGGGTTCCCGTGCAGGAGCCGAAACACTGTACAAAGCGCGGCTGAGCGCGATCTCGCGCATCAGCGCGCTGAGGCGATAGCCGTTGTCCGCAAAATCATCCTTGAGATCTTTCAACCAGCCGCGCTCGCCGGAGCTCGTGGTGCGGCCGAGCGCACGCGCGGAAAGCCGGTCGACGATGCAGGACACAGCGGCCGGATTGCGATAGATGGCGTTGCCGAGCCCGTTGGCGTCCTCGTACTTGATGCCGTCGATCTCGCCGCTGGGATCGATGCGTGCATTGCCCTCCATGGTGCGGAACTCGCCGCTGCCGTCGAAGTTCTCCAGCGCCAGGCCGATGGGATCCATGATCTTGTGGCAGCCCGCGCACGACGGCACGCTTGCATGCACCCCCAGGCGCTCGCGCGCAGTGCTGGTCGGCGATGCGCTGGCCAGCTCGAACTGGGTGAAGTCGACATCGCCCGGCGGGGCCGGCACTTTCTGGCACAGGGCGATCTCGCGAACCGCCTTGCCACGGATGGTTGGCGAGCCGCGGCCGGCAGGCGAATGCAACGCCGTGAATGCGATCTGGGTCAGGATGCCCGTCTGTGGATCGTCGGCCGCGAACTCGTACGGCTGCCACTGATCGGGCGAGCCGTTCGGCCCGTCGTTGTAGATCGGCACACGGTAGATGGAGCCGAGCTCCGGCGTGAGGAAGGTCTTCTTGGTGGTGAAGATCTCCCGGTAGTCACTGTCGCGCGTGAACACGACATCGAGGATCGTGCGCAGCGTCTGTTCGCGCGCATCATCCGCAACCTGCGCACTGAACTTCGGAAACAGCGCGGAGTCCTTGGCGAGCGTTTCGAATTCATCGAAGCGCAGCTGATCTTCGAAGAAGGCGCGCATGCCGGATTCCAGGCGCGGCGAGCCCATCATGCGCTCGACCTGTCGCGCCAGACCGCGCTTGCTGTGCAGTTCGCCCTCCTCGGCAGCCGCCAGCAGCTTCGAATCGGGCGCCGAGTTCCACAGGAAGAAGCTGAGCTGCGAGGCCTTGGAGTAGGCATCCAGGCGATAGCTGCCCGGATGATCGGGGTCCGGCTCGACCACTTCCTCGCGGAACAGGAAGTCCGGCGCCGACAGCATCGCCGACAGGGACAGCGCCACGCCGTCGTAGAAGCTCTTCGTGATCTGCGTCGCCTGCGTCGCCGCCGTCACGTAGGCCTGCAACTGCTGGTCCGTCAGCGGACGACGATGCAGCAGGCGGCCCACCTTGCCGAGGAATTCCTGCGCGCATTGCTCGTCCGGCTGCTCGGCCGATGCCGGCTTGCAGGGCATGAGCATGTCGCGATGATTCGCGTCCACGACCTGCCCGGCCACGGCGCGTCCCATGGCGTCATACTGTTCCATGCCGGCGGCGGTAACGCTCACGTGGCTGGCGCCGACGGCGAACAGGCCATCGACCCTGAGATCGGGCTCGAAGCGGCCGCCCAGGTCGATGTCGGAGCCGAACACATCCTGGATGATGTTCTGATACTGCTCGGCCGTGAGCCGGCGCGTAACTGACGGTCCCGAGGCGATGGGCTCTTCGCTGGTGCGCATGCTCATCACCGCCGCGGCGATGCCGCCAACGGCTACGACCGCAGCCGCGCCCCAGACCCACATCGGGGCGCGCAATCTGCTCTTGACCTGCATCCGATTCTCCATGCGATTAGCGACTCGTGAGTTGCTGGGTGGCGTCGGCCGGGCGCACGAAGGCCGGCACGGCTTCGAGGTAGTACGTCACCGAGATGGCGCGGTTCTGACCCGTGACCGGATCCGGGTCGGCATCCGCATAGCGCTTCATCAGGTGATAGAAGCCGGGCACATCGCCGGTCACCTGCTGCTCGCCGCCGAAGCCCACGCCGGCGATGCCGAAATAGATCGGATGCCACGGCTGGTAGCCGCCCATGAAGCCGCGCGCCGAGCGGTCAGGCTTGAGCGCCAGACGCAGATGGACATTGCTGAGCTCCAGCTCGGGCGCCACCAGCGGGTTCTGCAGCAATCGCAGCTTGCCGTGCTCGGTGATCGACACCACGCCGTTCTTGACCTCGCCGCGATACGTGTTGCGCGAGCGCGGATCGGGATCGATGCGATACGCCATGTCGAAGCGCGGCGTGCCGTCGCTGTTCGAGCGCAGATATTCGAGCGCACGCTCGATGGAGACACTGACCGGACCGTCCTTGCTCAGATCGTCGCCGCTGACCGTGATGACCCAGGCCGGCTGCGAGTCCTTCAGCTGCCCCCACGCCCAGGCGTAGTAAGTGGGCCGGCTCTCCAGCGAGCCGCGGAAAGCGCGGGTACAACCCAAGGCACGGTAGAGCTGATGATCGACGCCGCGCTCGTGGGTCTCGGGATCCTCGAAGGCGTTCGGATCGTCCGCGCCCTTGCCGTCGAGATTGAAACCGAAGGCGTACTTGCCATCGAGCCCCGGCATCTGCAGATCCACCACCGCCGCCGGCTGCGTGTACGGATTTACTGGCTGACCGTCGATACGGCCGCGATTCATCATCAGTTCGTCCAGGTCCCGCACATCCTCGCCTTCCATCTGCTTGCGGCGCCAGGTTGCGATCTGCGCCGGCGTCGCTCCCAGGCGCTCGGCATAGCGCAGGTAGATCTGCTCCACTTCGGGATGCACGCCGTGCGAGCAGTCGTGGTCGTTGGAATAGGTCGCCTGCGCGAACCAGCTCACCGCGTAGTGCCGGGTCTCGGCGCCGGCCTGCGAGGCACAACCGAACGCCGCGACAGCAAAGAGAAGTGGCGCCGAGCATCTTGTGAAAGCAGCCATGTGGAACTCCTCCTGCCTCAATGCGGCAGCTGCCCGGCAGCGACGGTCCATTTCTGCACCCGCTTGCCGGCGGCCTCCGCCGTGTACAGGTTGCCTTTCGAGTCGAAGGCCAGCTGGTGCAGGCGATTGAGCTGCCCGGAATAGTTGCCGAACTCGCCGAACGTGCTCAGCACCTCGCCGGTGGCACGCCGCACCAGGCGGATCTGGAAATTGCCGAGATCGGCCACCGCCAGCAGGCTCTGCGCGCGATCGGGCGAGAAGCTGATGTGACCGACGGTGCCGGGCGGATGCGTTTCCTTGCCGTAGATGTACTCGGCGACGAACGTGCCGTCGCGCTTGAACACCTGCATGCGATCGTTGTCGCGATCGCACACGTAGACGAAGCCGTCGCGCGACACTTTCACACAGTGCACGTTGCGGAACTGCTTCGCCGGCGCGGCGGCGGGATCGTACCGACCGACGTCGTTGTCGGTCGGCGGCTTGCCGTACGCGCCCCACATGCGCTTGAACGCGCCCGTGTCCGCATCGAACACCACGATGCGGTGATTGCCGTAGCCATCCGCCACGTAGGCTTCGTTGGTCTCGGGATCGACCGCGATGTCCGCGACCCCGGACAGCTGCGTGGTGTCGAGGCTGCCCTTCGATGGTCCCGCGCGCCCGATCTGCATCAGGAATTTTCCTTCGCGCGAGAACTTGAGCACCATGCCGTCGGGCGGCTCACCGTTGCGGCCGGGGCGCGTCGAGCTGCCGCCGATCCAGACATTGCCCTTGTGATCGACGGTGATGCCGTGCTCCACCGTGGGCCAGTCGTAGCCCTTGCCGGGACCGCCCCACGCCTGCACCACGTTGCCCTGCGGATCGAACTCGA
>Ga0182738_1001844_pt1 | contig 25756 bp, 17 predicted proteins | sample eDN5th30CBELigMG_FD_128876 | JGI IMG/M metagenome (GOLD analysis project Ga0182738, IMG submission 128876) | Enriched Miracle-Growth compost microbial communities from Emeryville, California, USA - eDNA 5th pass 30_C BE-Lig MG (version 2)... ...
CGACCAGGTCGGCGGCAGCACCGCGTCGAGCCGCGCCAGGGTCTCGGCCGACACCGTCGCCGGCACGCCGCCGAAATCGATCAGGCGGTCGACGGCGAGCACGCCGACGCCGCCGCCATTGGTGAGGATCGCGAGCCGCTTGCCGCGCACGGTGCGGATGCGCCCCAGCGTCTCGGCCGCCTCGAACAGCTCCCCGAGGTCGAGCACGCGGAGAAGCCCCGCCCGCCGGAAAGCCGCGTCATAGACCTCGTCGGAGCCGGCGAGCGCCCCGGTATGGGTCGCGGCGGCCTTCGCGGCCTGGGCATGGCGGCCTGCCTTGATCACCACGACCGGCTTGGTGCGCGCCGCGGCCCGGGCCGCGGACATGAACTTCCGGGCGTCCCGGATCGATTCGACGTAGAGCAGGATCGCGCGGGTGCCGGCATCGAGCGCGAGGAAGTCGAGAAGGTCGCCGAAATCGACGTCGAGCTGGTCGCCGATCGAGACGATCGCGGAGAAGCCGATCGCCCTCTCGGCCGCCCACTCGATCATCCCGGCGGCGATCGCGCCGGACTGCGAGACGAGCGCCAGGTCGCCCGGCGGCGGCATGCGCGCCGCGAAGGTGGCGTTCATGCGGACGCGCGGCGCCATCACGCCGAGGCAGTTCGGCCCGACGATGCGGAGCCCGCGGGGCCGCGCCGCGGCCTCGCACGCGGCGGCGAGCGAGCCCTTTCCATGGCCGAGGCCGGCGGTGATGACGATCGCCGCGGCGACCCCGGTCTCCGCCGCCTCGGCGACCACCGCCGGGACCACCTCGGCAGGGACCGCGACGACGGCGACGTCTGGTGGCGCGGCGATGTCGCGGAGCGAGGCGACGGTCGGCAGGCCCTCGATGTCGGGGTAGCGCGGATTGACCATCGTCAGGTCGCCCCCGAAGCCCGCGCCGTTGAGGTTGCGGAGCACCGCGTTGCCGAGGGAGCCCGGCCGCGGGCTCGCGCCGACCAGCGCGATGGAGCGGGGCGAGAACAGGTGCTCGAGGCGATAGGTGGACATGGCCCGGCCGATCCTTCCAGTCGTTGTCCCTGCGCGCGCCGACGATCATTCCACGACGACGGCACCGAGCGCCACAGGATGATCAGGCGGCGCCGGGCGCGCGCCGGCGGTTGACGACCTCGACGAAGGCGCGGACGTAGTCGTCGGCCGGATTGCCGAGGATGTCGGCCGGCGTCCCGAGCTGGGCGATCCGACCGTCCTTGAGGATGGCGATGCGGTCGCCGAGGCGGAGCGCCTCGTCGAGGTCGTGGGTGATGAACACGATCGTCTTGTGGAGGCGCGCCTGGAGCGCGGCGAGCTGGTCCTGCATCTCGCTCCGGATGAGCGGATCGAGGGCCGAGAAGGCCTCGTCCATGAGCAGGATGCCGGTGTCGGCGCAGAGCGCGCGGGCGAGGCCGACCCGCTGCTGCATGCCGCCCGAGAGGGCCGCCGGATAGCGGTCCTCGTAGCCCGAGAGCCCGACCGTCGCCACCCACTCGGAGGCACGCTCGCGCCGCGCGGCCTTCGCCATGCCGCGCACCTCGAGGCCGTAGGCGACGTTGTCGATCACGGTCCGGTGCGGGAACAGGCCGAAGCGCTGGAATACCATCGCCATCGTTCCGCGGCGGAACTGCTCGAGCGCGCGGATCGGGAGGGCGAGCACGTCGACCCCGTCGACCATGATCGTTCCCTCGGTCGGGTCGATCAGCCGGTTGAGGTGGCGGATGAGGGTCGACTTGCCGGAGCCGGAGAGTCCCATCACCACGAAGGTCTCGCCGCGCTCCACCGACAGCGACACGTCGTCGAGGGCGAGGACGGCGCCGGTGCGGGAGAGCAGCTCGTCCTTGCCCATGCCGCCGCGGACGAGGGCCAGCGCCTTCCGCGGCGACGGACCGAAGACCTTGGAGACGTGGCGGACGTCGATCTGCCCCACGCCGGTCAGCCCCGCGCCTGCCGGTGGGCCTGGAGCCGGCGGCCGAGCGCCTGGGTGGTGCGGTCGAAGATGATGGCGAGGATGACGATCACCAGCCCGCCGACGAGGCCGGTCCCCGGCTCGTTGCGCTGGAGGCCGATCAGCACCGTCTCGCCGACGCCGCGCGCCCCGATCATCGAGGCGATCACCACCATGGCGAGGGCCATCATCAGGGTCTGGTTGATGCCCTGCATGATCGTCGGCAGCGCGAGCGGCAGCTGCACGCCGCGGAGCACCTGCCAGCGCGTCGCCCCGAAGGACCGGCTGGCCTCCACGACCGCGCGATCGACCTCGCGGATGCCGAGGTCGGTGAGCCGGATCAGCGGCGGGGTGGCGTAGATCACGGTGGCGAGGATCGCCGGCACCTTGCCCAGCCCGAACAGCATCGCCGCCGGGATCAGGTAGACGAAGCTGGGGATGGTCTGCATCAGGTCGAGGACGGGATTGATCACCGTTCGGGCGATCGTGCTCCGAGCCGCGAGGATGCCGACGGGAATGCCGAGGAGGACGGCGATCGCGACCGAGACGACGAGCAGCGCCACCGTCTGCATCGCCTGGTCCCAGAGCCCGAGGCAGCCGACCAGCCAGGCGAGCACGGCCATCGCGAGGCTGAGGCCGAGATTGCGGCTCGCCGCGAAGGCGAGGAGCGCGACGGCGGCAAGGACGACCGGCGCCGGCGCGCCGCGAAGCGCGCGCTCGAGCGGCACCAGAACGCCGAGGAGGAGGTTGCCGACCGATTCGAAGAACGCGCCGTGCTCGACCACCAGCCAGGTGACGAAGCGGTCGACGGCCTCGGCGATCGGCGTTCCGACGTCGGGGAACATCCTGCCCCTTCCCTTCCCGGCCCGCGGGGGCGGCGCGACGCCGCGCCCCGCGCCGCGAGGCCGCTAGGAGCCGAGCGAGGCCTTCACCCGGGCCGCGACCTCGGCCGGAACCCACGCCGTCCAGTCCTCGCTGGTCTTGAGGAAGTGGAGGGCGGCGTCCTCGGCGCTGGCCTTGTGCTCCTGCATGTAGGCGAGCATCGCCGACGTCGCGGCGCTGGTCGAGCTGTAGGCGGTGAGGAAGCCGGCGAGCTCGGGCGCCGCCTCGGTGAAGGCCTTGTTGGCGCCGATCACCACGCGGCTGTCGGGATAGGCCGTCGCCTCCGTCGGATGTTCGGCCGCCATCATCTCGTCCCACTTCGCCTTGTCGAAGGGCGGCTCCTCGAGGCGCGTGAAGTCGTGCTTGCCGAGCAGCCAGGTCGGCCCCCAGTAGTAGAAGAGGGTCGGCTTGTCGCGGAGCACCCCCGCCTCGGCGGCGGCGGCGAGGGCCTCGCCGGTGCCGGGCCGGAAATTGGTGAAGGCGTCGGTTAGCCCGTAGGCCTCGAGCTTCTTGGTGTTCACGATCTCGCACTGCCAGCCGGCCGGGCAGTTGTAGAAGCGCCCCTTGCCGGGCTCCTCCGGCTCGGTGAAGAGATCGCGGTAATTGGCGAGATCGCTGACCGACTTGAGGTCCGGCGCCACGGCAGCCGGGCCGGAGACCATCGAGGTCGGGACGAACCAGCCCTCGCTGGCGTCGGGAAAGGTCGTGCCGAGGGCGACGGTCTGGCCGGCCTTCTCGGCATCGACCCAGGCCTGCGCGGGATTGGCGGTCCAGATCTCCATGACGAGGTCCGCATCGCCCCGGGCGACGCCGTTGATCAGCGGAATCGTGTCGCCGGGAATGCTGTCCGTCTCGCAGCCATAGCCGGCGCCGATGATGTAGGCGGCGACCGCGGCGTGGAAGCGGGCCGAATCCCAGTTGAGGTCGCCGAAGACCACCGGCCGGTCGAGCTCGCATTGCGGCGCGTCCTGCGCCCATGCCGGTGCGACAGCGAACAGGGCAGCGAAGGCTAGGAACGGGCCTTTCATGGAAGTCTCCTCGTGATTCGATCGGGTGGCGATGCCTCGGTCGTCCCGCCCTCCGGCATTGCATCGCAGCCGCGGCGCACCGTCAGGACGTGGGCAGACGGCGGAAAGCAGGTCGGCGCGAACCGGTTCCGAGCGTAGTGCATCGGCGACGAATGTCAAAAGCGCGGGCCTCGCCGGGGGACGTTTCCGTGGCGCTCCTGACACGTCCTGACGCGCGCGCCACTGGCGCTTTCCCCCGCCGGGCGGCGCGATCCCCCGGGGCGTGATCGGGGCCATTTTCTTGCCTCGCCGGACGTGGCATAGGTGGCCGCAGCTTTGAGCTAGGGAGAAGGCAGGTTGGCGAGGGACCGCAGAGCGTCGCTGCCACTGGTGACGCGGCGCCGGGTCGTCCACATCAGCGGTTTCGAGCCCGTGGGGCTGGACGCGCTCGACCGGCGGATGCGGAGCGGGCTGCGCAAGTTCGGCGCCCTCTGGGGAGCATCCGCGCGCTGCAGCGGCCCCGCGGTCTCCGACGACGGACGGGCCGCGACCTGGCAGGTCGATGCCGCCGGCCCCAATTGGGAGACGCATTGCGACTACACCGTGCTCCGCTGGGACGAGCTGATGGAGCCCTATACCGGCCGCTCCTGGCCGGGACGCATGGTGCACGGCTACGGCGCGCTCTTCGCCCTCGTGTTCAACGGGACGCTCGCCCGCTATTTCCGCGCCAACATCCGCTACGGCCTGTTCTTCATCTATCCGCTGGCGCTTCTCCTCGCGTTCGTGGTCCTCGGCCTCCTTGCCGGGTTCGGCATCGCCTGGGCGGGCATTCCGGCCGCCGCCCTCGCCGCGCCGGCGGTCGCCGTCGCCGTCTTCCTCGCGCTCCTGCGCTTCGTCGGCAATTATTTCTACCTCGACTTCGCCCTCGCCGACTGGGCCTTCGCCGCCGACCTCGCCCGCGACCGCGTCGCCGGCCTCGACCCCGTGATCGAGCGTTTCACGGCGGAGGTGTTCGCCGCGCTCCGCGACCACGACGCCGACGAGGTGCTGCTCTCCGCGGTCAGCCTCGGCGCGGTGATGCTGGCCGAGGCGATCGACCGGATCTTCGCGCGCGAGCCCGACGCCGGGGTCTATTTCCGGCGCGCCTCGTTCCTCACCGTGGGGTCGTCGATCCTCAAGATCGGCCTCCATCCGGCGGCCGGGCGGCTCCGCCGCCTGATCGGGCGCGTCGGCGCCGAGGGCGACGTCTTCTGGGTCGAGTACCAGGCCAAGGTCGACCCGATCAATTTCTACAAGACGGACCCCGTCGCCGACCTCGGCAATCCCGCGACCGGGCGGCCGGTCGTGCGCCAGATCCGGATCCGCAACATGATGACGGCGGCGGACTACCGGCGCGCGCAGCGCAGCTCGCTCCACCTCCACCGCCAGTTCGTGATGCCGAACGGCAAGCGCTACTTCTACGATTTCTACCAGATGAGCTTCGGCCCGCTGTCGCTGGCGACGCGCCTGAAGCTCGGCGACCGGACCGCGGAGATCTTCAGCCGTGAGGGGCGGATCCGGCCCGAACTGGCGAAACGCAACCCAACGAGCATGGCGACGGCGGAATGAGCAGACTGATTGCGGAATGGATCTGGCTGGCGGGCGGGATCCTCTGGTTCGTCATCCGGCTCCCCCACCAGCGGCGGGCACGGAAGATCAAGATCGATCGCGCGGTGGGCGGCGCCCGCGACCGCATCCTCCTGATGAGCTCGCTGGGCGGGCTCTGCATCATCCCGTTCATCTATTTCCTGATCGCCATGATCGGCGGACATCCGGTATTCGCCGACTACGGGTTCCGGGCATGGCAGGGCTGGGTCGGCCTCGTGCTGATGCTCGGCGCGCTGTGGATGTTCTACGAGACCCACCGCCAGCTCGGCCGGAACTGGTCGGTCACGCTCGAGACGCGCAAGAAGCACGAGCTGGTGGTGACCGGCCTCTACGCCTGGGTCCGCCATCCCATGTACTCGGCGTTCTGGCTCCTCGCCTTCGCGCAGGCGTTCCTCCTCGCCAACTGGATCGCCGGGCTCGCCGGCATCGTCGGCTGGGGCATCCTGTTCTTCCTCCGCGTCGGCCACGAGGAACGTCTGATGATCGACACATTTGGCCCGGACTATGTGGCATACATGAAACAGACCAAGCGGGTCGTGCCCTGGGTCTATTGACTCCGCCGGGGTTGCGAGGAACTTGGTGCGGAACGAGCATCGGGAGCTTATGGATGATGTCGTCGACGGGACGCGCACTTCTGTTCGCGCTCGCCGCCTTCCTTGTCGGCATTGCGTTCGCGCCGTCCATGGCGACGGCGGAGGTCCAGGTGCCCAATCCCGCCCCGCGGCCGGAGAAGGCGCCCAATCCGCGCGCCGTCCTGCCGGCGCCGGAGGCCACGCCGACCGGCAGCAAGGCCAAGGCCGCCGACATCCCGGCCGCCGGGAGCTACCCCAACGGGCGGGTCATCATCCTCCGCGGCCTCGGCAACGTCTTCTCGCGCGGCATGGACCAGATCGCCAAGGACCTCAAGTCCCGCGGCGTCGAGGTCAACCTCCAGAACCATTCGCGCTGGCAGGGGCTGTCGGCGAAGCTGATCGCGGACTACCGGGCCGACCCCACGGACGTGGCCCCGGTGATCCTCATCGGCCACTCGCTCGGCGGCGCCGCCTCGATCGTGATGTCCAACTGGCTCGTCCAGAACCGGGTTCCGGTGCGCCTTGCCGTGATCTTCGACGCCGTCGGCCAGATCCCGTCGGTGAACGGCGGCGTGCAGGAGGTGATGAACTTCTACAAGCCGAAGGGCTACGGCCAGGAGATCAAGGCCGGCTCGGGCTTCAAGGGGACCATCAACAACGTCGACCTGACCGACCGGACCGACATCGACCATCTCAATATCGACAAGGACCCGGTGATCCAAAAGGAGGTCGTCGCGGCGGTGATGGCCATCCTCGCCGAGGCCAACGGCGCCAAGCCGGCACGGAAATCGGCGCCGCCCGCCAAGACCGGGCCCCCGGCGGAGCCGGCGACCGTGCCCGTCGCCGAGGCGGAGGAGCCGCCGGCCATGACCGCGGCGACGGCGGCGGCCGAGCCACCGGCACCGCTTCCCGCCGCGACCGCCCCGGCGCCCGATCCGGCCCCCCTCTCCGACGTCGGCGAAGCCGCGGCGGCGGACTGAACGCGACCGGCGCCGGGCGCCGGCGCCCCGCGTCATGACGAGCCCGGACCACGGCCCCGACCACCCGCCGCGGAACATCCTCGCCCTCGACGGCGGCGGGGTGCGCGGCATCCTCTCCATCGCGGTGCTCGAACGGATCGAGGCGCTCTACAGCGCAGCGGCCGGCGCCCCGGTCCGGCTGGCGGACCGTTTCGACCTCGTCGGCGGCACCTCCACCGGGGCGATCATCGCCACCGGGGTCGCCCTCGGTCTCACCGCGGCGCGCCTCAAAGAGATGTACCTGGAGCTCGCTCCCCGGGTGTTCCGCCGCCCGCGGCTGCGGCTGGCGCTGGTCCATACCCTCTTCGACGCCGCCGCCCTCCGGCGCGAGATCGAGGCGGTGGTCGGCGAGCGCACGCTCGACACGCCGGACCTTGCCACCGGCCTCGCCATCATCACCAAGCGGCTCGACACCGGAGGCGCCTGGATCGTCTCCAACAACCCCCGCGGCCGCTTCTGGGAGACGGACCCGGGCGGACAGCACATCGGCAACCGCCATTACCGGCTCGCCGACCTGATCCGCGCCTCGGCCGCGGCGCCCTACTATTTCGCCCCGCAGGAGATCCCGGTGGTCGCGGGACGGCCGCCCGGCCTCTTCGTCGACGGCGGCATCACCCCGCACAACAATCCCGCCCTCGCGCTGCTGCAGCTCGGCACCATCCCGGCCTACGGCTACGGCTGGCCGGCCGGCGCCGGGCGGCTGCGCATCATCTCGATCGGCACCGGCTCCCATCGCGACCGGATGAGCCTCGACACGGCGCGCCGCGCACCCGCGGCGCAGCTCGGCGTGGCGGCCCTCGCCAGCATGGTGAGCGATTCGAGCAACCAGGTGATGACCATGCTCCACCTCCTCGGCCGCACCCATACGCCGTGGCCGCTCAACGCCGAGATCGGCGACCTCGGCGGCTTCACGCTCTCGCCCGAGCCGCTGTTCAGCTTCGAGCGCTACGATGCGCGCCTCGAGCGCGACTGGCTCCGCGAGGCGCTCGGCCTGACCTTCCGGCCCGACGAGATCGCCGCCCTCGCCCGTCTCGACAATGTCGAGGCGCTGCCGCTCGCCTACGAGATCGGCGCCGCGCTCGCCGCCCGGATGGTCCGGCCCGAACATCTCGGGCTCGCGCCGGCGTCCTAGGGGACGCTAGCCGAGCGCCGCGAGGTTGCGCGTTTCGGTGGCGAAGCGCCAGTGCGCGACGTCGCCGAGCATGGCGTCGGCGAGCGTCGCCGCGCGCGCCCGCAGCACGACGAGATCCGCCGGATCGGCGGCGAGCGCGTCGCCGAGCGCCGCCAGCGACTCCGCCATCCGCGCCGAGCGCGTCGCGGTTCCCTCGAAATCGCCGATGGCGCGGATGCCGAAGCTCGCCGTCCCGAACACCGGCAGGCCCGCCGTCACGCCGATGAGCACCGCGTTCCAGCCCGCCGGCAGCACGACGCCGGCGATCTGGAGCCCGATGTCGAGCAGCGCCAGCACGAGGGTCGAGACGAAGGAGAGGCGGCCGAAGCCGCCGAGGCGCCGCTCGATCGCCCGCATCAGCGCCGCCGACCGGGCGTGGTAGGCGCGCTGGCTCTCGACGAAATCGGCCAGCATGGCGCGGACCGCCGCAAGGCGTTCCGCGTCGAGCGCGCCGGACCAGAGGCCGAGCGCCCGGAGGCTGGCGCGGGCGTACCACCCGGTCCAGGCCGGCTCGGTCCCGGCCGCGTCGTTGCGGACCTGCCCGAGCAGCCACGAGGGGAGCGCAGCGCGCATGCGCTCGGCGGTCTCGCGCGTCTCGCGCCAGCGGCCATGCCAGTCGCGCCGCGTCGCCACCGCCGTGTTGGCGAGCACGACGAGCACGATGAGGAGCTGGACGACGGTCAGCGGCCAGGTGATCCAGCCGAAGATCTCGCCGCCCACAAGCGCCACGAGGCCGATGAGCACCGCGACCGCCGCGAGCATGAAGCGCGCCACGTAGGAGCCGCGGAACACCTGCGCGTAGCGCACCGCGGCGGCGTCGGCGAAGCCGTAGGCCGCGGCGAAGGGCGCGAGGCCGGGCGCATCGCCGGCGAGGTCCCGGAGCCCGGCGGCGAGCGCCTCGGGCGTCGGCGGCTCGTAGTCGCTCCGCCGCATCCGCCTCAGCCCGAAGAGGGCGAGCATCACCGGCACCTCGATCCGCCAGTTGAAGCGACGGGCGCGCTCGCCGAAATAGCGGGCGAGCCGCTGCCGCTCGCGCTGGTCCTCCGGCGGCCGGACGATCCTGTCGACGACCGTCCCGATCGCCTCGAGCGCCGGCGCCGCCGGCAGGTGGGCGACGTCGAGCCCGCCGACCGGATGGCGCGACAGCCCGCCCCACAGCACCTCGGGCGGCGCCACGCCCCGCGCGTCGACGTTTATGATCGGGATGCCCATCGCCGCCGCCCGCTCGAGCAGGTCGGTGGTGCCGCCCTTGCCGGCGGAGGGACCCCGGTCCCAGACGGCGAGGATGACGTCGGAATTCTCGAGGATGACCGTGCCGACCGCGTCGTAGGCCCGGGTGCTGTCGCCATGGTCGCCGGGCAGCACCAGCATCCGTTCGGCCGAGGCCAGCAGCGCCCGGTACTCGGCGCGGGATTCGGCCGCGGCGAAGTCGTGCTCGTAGGCATCGACCGGAAACGGCAGCGCGACCGACAGCGCCATGCCGGCACCGGCGGCGGCGAGCGCCGCGTAGCGGTCCGCGCCCTCGGCGAGCGCCGAAAGCAGCACCGGCCGCGCCGGACCCTCGGCGAAGACTTCGGCATGACGGGCGCGCGCCGCCTCGCAGGCCGCGCGCACCGCCGCCAGCACCGCCGCGATGTCGGCGTCGATCCGGGCGCGGGCGCCCTCGGGGATGCGGTTGGGGCGGTGGCCGACGACCCCGACGGTGACGGCGAGCGGCGGTCGGACGGGAGAGGCCATCATGGGCGGCAGCAGCTCGCGGGAGGCTTCCTCTGTACCGGGCGCGCCGGCGCCCTCTCGCCATACGCATGCACGAGGGCTTTGTCGAGGCGGGTCCCCGCGCGCTCCGCGCGTTCCCGTATGGCATTCGGGCTGCCGCCATGCTCAGGTGCCCGGCGAGACGAAGCCCACCAGGGAGGACGGCACTTGGACCAGCGATTCGATCCCGAGGCGATGCGCGGCTTCGCGCGCGACGTGCTCCGCGCGGCCGGCCTGCCGGACGAGCCGGCGGCGGCGGTCGCGACCGGTCTCGTCGAGGCCGACCTCTACGGCCACGTCACCCATGGCCTCGCGCTGCTCCCCGGCTATGTCGCCGCGATCGACGACGGCACCATGGCGAAGGACGGCCGGCCCGAGGTTCTCGCCGATGCCGGGGCCGCCGCCACCTGGGACGCCCGGCGCCTGCCCGGCGTATGGACGACGATGCTGGCGCTCGAGGACGCCGTGGCGCGGGCCGACAGGCTCGGCATCGGCGCCGTCGCGATCCGCCGCAGCCACCACATCGCCTGCCTCGCTGCCTTCCTCGAGGCCCCGGCGCGGGCCGGCCATCTCGTCCTCGTCTTCTCCTCCGATCCCGCGGTCGCCCACGTCGCGCCCTATGGCGGCCTCGACCCGCTGGTGACGCCGGATCCGATCGCGGCGGGCATCCCGGCGGATCCGGACCCGATCCTCGTCGACGTGTCGATGTCGATCACCACCTTCGGCATGGCGGGACGGCTCCGCGCCACCGGCGGGCGCTTTCCGCAGAAGTGGCTGATGGACCGCGACGGCAACCTCACCGACGACCCCTGGGCGGTGCAGAACGGCGGCACGATCCTGCCGATCGGCGGGCTCGACCACGGCCACAAGGGCTTCGGCCTCGCGCTCCTGGTCGAGGCGCTGACGCAAGGGCTCGCCGGCTACGGCCGCGCCGACGGTGAAACCGGCTGGGGGGCCGGCGTCCTCGTCCTCGCCTTCGCGCCGTCGCGCTTCGCCGGCGCCGAGGGGTTCCTCCGCCAGACGACATGGCTCGCCGATGCCGCAAGGAAGAGCCGGCCGCGCGACCCGGCGAACCCTGTCCGGCTGCCGGGGCAGCTGGCGCTGGCGCGGAAGCGCGCGGCCGAACGCGAGGGCGTGCCGCTCGCCCCGGTCATCACCGACGCGCTCGCCGCCCTCGCCGGACGGCACGGCGTGGCGCTGCCCACCGGGAAGACCTGACGGCCACCCGGCGCGTCCCGAGGAACGGATCGACCGCTCGCCCGTTCTGATGGCAATGTCGTCATCCAGCCGGACCGGGGCAGATCCGATCGTCATCCCGAGTACATCCCCGATGAAGACCGTCAGCCGCCCCGTCCTGCGACGGCTGCGCTTGCATCGCGGCGCCCGTTTGGCGAGCATGGGCCATGGCTAGGGTCGGGGCTAGGGCCGGGCGCGCGGCAGGAAGCGGATCGGCGACGAAGGCGGGGGCGGCCCCCGCCGAGCGGGAGGCGCCGTCCGCCGCGCTTCGCGCGCTGGCCGGGGCGCGGATCGCGATCGAGGCCGTGTCGCCCGAAATCGACGGCGGCCGCTTTGCCGCCAAGGCCGTAGAGGGCGAGCCGGTGATCGTCGAGGCGGACGTCTTCGGCGAGGGGCACGACGCCATCGACGCCGCCATCCTGTGGCGCGAGGCCGGTGCGCCGGAGTGGCGCGAGGCGCCGATGGCCTTCCTCGACAACGACCGCTGGCGCGGCCGCTTCACCCCGGAGCGGAACGCCCGGCACGAATACACGATCATCGCCTGGCGCGACCGCTTCGAAGGCTGGCGCGACGAGGTGAGCAAGAAGCACGCCGCGGGCGTCGACATCGGGCTCGAGCTCGCCGAGGGGCGGAACCTCGTCGCCGCCGCTGCGGCCGAGAGCCGGGATGCCGACGCCGCCGACCAGGAGGCGCTCTCGACGCTGGTCGTCTGGCTCGACGCGACGACGGACACGGTCGCCCGCTTCAACGCCCTCATCGACGGCGAAGTCGCGGCGCTGATGAAGCGGGGCGCGGCCCGGGACGGCCTCACGCGCTACGAGCGCGTGCTGCCGCTCGTCGTCGACCGGCCGCGCGCCGCCTTCAGCGCCTGGTACGAGCTGATGCCGCGCTCGATGGCCGACGACCCCCAGCGCCACGGCACCTTCGACGACGTGATCGGGAAGCTGCCCTATGTCCGGAAGCTCGGCTTCGACGTCCTCTACTTCCCGCCGATCCACCCGATCGGCAAATCCTTCCGCAAGGGCAGGAACAACACCCTCACCCCCGGTCCGGACGATCCGGGCAGCCCCTATGCCATCGGCTCGCCCGAGGGCGGCCACGACGCGATCCATCCGCAGCTCGGCACCTTCGAGGACTTCCATCGCCTCGTGACGGCGGCCCGCGCCGAGGGGCTCGAGATCGCCCTCGACTTCGCCATCCAGTGCTCGCCCGACCATCCCTGGATCAGCGAGCATCCCGAGTGGTTCGACTGGCGCCCCGACGGCACCATCAAGTACGCCGAGAACCCGCCCAAGAAGTACCAGGACATCGTCAATGTCGACTTCTACGGGGCGGGCTTCCCGGCGCTCTGGCATGCGCTCCGCGACATCGTGCTGTTCTGGGCGCGCCACGAGGTCCGCATCTTCCGCGTCGACAATCCCCACACCAAGCCGTTCGCGTTCTGGGAATGGCTGATCGCCGAGGTGCAGGCCGTGTTCCCCGACACGATCTTCCTCGCCGAGGCGTTCACCCGGCCGAAGGTGATGAAGCGGCTCGCCAAGGTCGGCTTCACCCAGTCCTATTCCTACTTCACCTGGCGCAACACGAAGTGGGAGCTGACGAGCTACCTCACCGAGCTCACGGCCCCCGACAGCCGCTTCATCATGCGGCCGAACTTCTTCGTCAATACGCCCGACATCAACCCCTATTACCTCCAGACCAGCGGCCGCCCCGGCTTCCGGATACGGCTCTTGCTCGCGGCGAGCCTCGGCGGGAACTACGGGATCTACAGCGGATTCGAGCTCTGCGAGGCGGCGCCGGTGCCGGGCCGGGAGGAGTATCTCGATTCCGAGAAGTACGAGATCAAGGCCTGGGACTGGGACCGGCCGGGCCACATCCGGCCCGACATCGCGCTGCTCAACCGGCTTCGCCGCGAGCGACCGGCGCTCCGCCAGTTCGCCGGCCTCACCTTCTACAACGCCTGGAACGACAACATCCTCTACTACGGCAAGATGACGCCGGCGAAGGACGACTTCGTGCTCTTCGCCGTCAACCTCGACCCGCACAACGCCCAGGGCGCCGACTTCGAGGTGCCGCTGTGGGAATTCGGCCTGCCCGACGACGCCGCCATCGAGGCGGAGGACCTCGTCAACGGCAATCCCTTCACCTGGCAGGGCAAGATCCAGCACGTCTGGCTCGACCCCAACCACAATCCCTATGCCATCTGGCGGCTGCTGCCGCCCGGAGGAACCGGACGATGAAGACGGCGACGGCCAAGGAGAAGCGGGCAGGCAAGCGCGACACCGTCGACCGGTCGGTGACCGACTGGTACAAGGACGCGGTCATCTACCAGGTCCACGTCAAGGCCTACCAGGACTCGGACAACAACGGCATCGGCGACTTCCGCGGCCTGATCCAGCGCCTCGACCACATCGCCTCGCTCGGCGTCGACGTGATCTGGGTGATGCCGTTCTACCCCTCCCCGCTCCGCGACGACGGCTACGACATCGCCGACTACCGCACGGTCAACCCGTCCTACGGCACGATGCGGGACTTCCGGGCGTTCGTGCAGGAGGCCCATGCCCGCGGCCTCCGGGTGATCACCGAGCTGGTCATCAACCACACCTCCGACCAGCACCCCTGGTTCCAGCGGGCGCGGCGGGCGAAGCCGGGCACGCCGGAGCGGGACTTCTACGTCTGGAGCGACACCCCGGACCGCTATCCCGAGACCCGCATCATCTTCATCGACACCGAGAAGTCGAACTGGACCTGGGACGAGGCGGCCCAGGCCTATTTCTGGCACCGGTTCTATTCCCACCAGCCCGACCTCAACTTCGACAACCCCGCCGTCATGGAGGAGGTGAAGAAGCTCCTCCACTACTGGCTGGACATGGGCGTCGACGGCCTCCGGCTCGACGCGATCCCGTATCTGATCGAGCGCGACGGCACCAACAACGAGAACCTGCCCGAGACGCACGCGGTGCTGAAGGAGCTCCGCGCCGAGATGGACCGCCACTACCCGGACCGGATGTTCCTCGCCGAGGCGAACCAGTGGCCCGAGGATACCCGCCCCTATTTCGGCAACGGCGACGAGTGCCACATGGCGTTCCACTTCCCCCTGATGCCGCGGATGTACATGGCGGTGGCGCAGGAGGACCGCCACCCGGTCACCGACATCATCCGCCAGACGCCGGACATCCCGGACTCGTGCCAGTGGGCCATCTTCCTGCGCAACCACGACGAGCTCACGCTCGAGATGGTGACCGGCGAGGAACGCGACTACCTGTGGACGACCTATGCGCGGGACGTGCGGGCCCGCATCAACCTCGGCATCCGCCGGCGGCTCGCCCCGCTCCTCGACAACGACCGGCGGAAGATCGAGCTGATGGACGCGCTCCTCCTCTCGATGCCCGGAACGCCCGTCGTCTACTACGGCGACGAGATCGGCATGGGGGACAACTTCTATCTCGGCGACCGCGACGGCGTGCGCACGCCCATGCAGTGGTCGGACGACCGCAACGGCGGCTTCAGCCGCGCCGACCCGCAGGCCCTCTACCTGCCCGCCATCCAGGATCCGGTCTACGGCTACCAGGCGGTCAACGTCGAGGCGGCCCAGATCGAGGCCAACTCGCTGCTCAACTGGATGCGCCGGCTGATCGCGGTGCGTCGCCTCCACCGCGCCTTCGGCCGGGGCAGCTTCTCGCTGCTCTATCCGGCGAACCGCAAGATCCTCGTCTATGTCCGCGAATACGACGGCGAGCGCATCCTCTGCGTCTTCAACGTCTCCCGCCAGGCCCAGGCGGTCGAGATCGACCTTTCGCCGTGGCGCGGGGCGGTGCCGATCGAGCTCACCGGCGGCGAGGCCTTCCCGCCGATCGGCGACCTGCCCTACCTGTTGACGCTGCCCGGCTACGGCTTCTTCTGGTTCCTCCTCGCCGACGAGGCCCAGGCGCCGCGCTGGCGCGTCGAGACCCCGGCGCCGCTGCCGGAGTTCGTCACCATCACCGCGCCGGGCGGCAGCCTCAGGCGCGCGCTGGCCGACCCGGGCGAACGGGGCCTGCTCGAGCGCTTCGCGCTGCCGGCGTTCATGGCCGGACAGCGCTGGTTCGCCGAGAAGGGCGAGCGGATCGAGAAGGTGGCGGTGACGCCGATCGCCACCCTGTCGGGCGACGAGAACCGGCTGGTCATCGCCGACGTGACCGTCGCCGGCGGCGGGACCCACGGCTACCTGGTGCCGCTCTCGGTGCTGTGGGGCGAGGACAACCTCCGCTTCGGCGCAACGAAGCTCTCCTGGACGATGGCCCGCATCCGCACCGGCTCGCGGCTCGGCGCGATCCTCGACGCATCCTACGACGAGCGCTTCATGCGCGACCTGCTCGCCGCCATCGGCCGGGGCGAGGACATCCCCACCGAGGGCGGCACGATCCGGGTCACGAGCACGCCGGCGCTCGCCGCCCTCGACCTCGACGGCACGCTCCGCAGCGTCGGCGTCGAGCAGAGCAACGTCAGCGCCATCGCCAACGACCAGGCGATCGTGAAGATCTATCGCCGGCTGCGCGGCGGCGAGCAGCCCGAGATCACCGTGACCCGCTTCCTCACCGAGACGGGCGGCTTCCGCAACACCCCGGCGTTCCTCGGCTCCGCCGAATACGTTCCGGACGGCGGCGAGCCGGTGGCGATCGCCATCGTGCTCGGCTTCGTGCGCAACCAGGGCAATGCCTGGGACGTGACGCTGAACGCGCTCGACGTCGACCTCCGCGCCCATGACGTCGCCGGCGGCGGCGAAACGGGGGCGCCGTTCGCCTACCCTCTCGACCTCGGCGCGACCCTCGGCCGCCGCGTCGCCGAGCTCCATGCCGCCTTCACCACCCCGACCCGCGATCCCGCCTTCCGGACCGACGCGATCACCGGCCGCGACATCGCCCGCTGGGTGAGGGAGGCGAGCCGCGACGTGACCCGGGCGCTCGACGTCGTCAAGCGGACGATGCCGAGCCTCGAGGGGGAGACCCGCCAGGACGCCGCGGCGCTCGCCGCGGCGCGGAAGGCGATCCTCGCGCGCCTTGCGAGGGCCGCCGACCACGCCCCGTCGGGGCTCAAGAGCCGCGTCCACGGCGACCTCCATCTCGGGCAGGTGCTGGTCGCGCAGGACGACGTCTACATCATCGACTTCGAAGGCGAACCGCAGCGGAGCCTCGCCGAGCGGCGGGAACGGACGTCGGCGCTCCGCGACGTCGCCGGCATGGTGCGTTCCTTCGACTACGCCGCCTGGGCGGCGGTCGACCGCATCCGGACCGTGGCCGGGACCCTCGACGAGGCGATCCGCGACCGGGCCTTCGCCTGGCGCGACGATGCCATCGCCGACTTCCGGAGCGCCTACGAGGCGGCCGCGGCGGAACGGGACTTCCTGCCCGGGCGCGAGCTCCGCACGGCGCTGCTCGAGCTGTTCCTCATCCAGAAGGCGGCCTACGAGGTCCAGTACGAGGCGGCCAACCGTCCGAGCTGGCTCTCGATCCCGATCCGCGGCCTGCTCGGCATCGTGGAGGGGAGATGAGACCGATGGGACGGCAGCCGCCGGCCGCAGCATAGGGTGAACCGATGGGGACGCAGCCCGCCATGTCCTGGCGACCGTCAGATGCCGACGTCGAAGCCATCGTCACCGGCCGGCACGGCGACCCGTTCGCCGTGCTCGGGATGCACCGGGCGCCGGACGGGACCATCTCGGTGCGCGTCTTCTGGCCGGGAGCGGCGACCGGCAACGTCGTCGACCGGGAGACGGGCACGCCGGTGGCGACGCTCGACACGATCCACCCGGACGGCTTCCTCGCCGGCCGGATCGCCGGCCGCACGCAGCCCTTCGCCTACCGGCTGGACCTGACGGACGGCGCCGGCAATGCCTGGCGGGCCGAGGACCCCTACCGCTTTCCGCCGCTCCTCGGCGCGCTCGACGTCCACCTCTTCGGCGAGGGCCGGCATCACCGGCTCTACGAGAAGCTCGGCGCCCACCCGACGACGGTCGAGGGCGTGGCGGGCGTGAGCTTCGCGCTGTGGGCGCCGAATGCGCGCCGGGCGAGCGTCGTCGGCGACTTCAACCAGTGGGACGGCCGGCGCCACCCGATGCGCAAGCGGGTCGAGGCGGGCGTCTGGGAGCTGTTCATTCCGGATATCCCCGACGGCGCCTTCTACAAGTTCGAGCTGCTCGGGGCGGACGGCTCGGTCCTGCCGCTCAAGTCCGATCCGCTCGGCTTCCGCCAGGAGCTCCGGCCCGGCACCGCCTCGCGCGTCGCCGGGCTCGTCCGCCACGCCTGGCGCGACGGCGACTGGATGGGCGAGCGCGAGGGCCGGCAGGCGCGCGACGCGCCGGTGTCGATCTACGAGGTGCACCTCGGCTCGTGGCGCCGGAAGAACGACACCGAGTTCCTCAGCTACGACGAGCTGGGCGACGCCCTCATCCCCTATGCCGTCGACCTCGGTTTCACCCACCTCGAGCTCCTGCCGATCAGCGAGTTCCCGTTCGACGGCTCCTGGGGCTACCAGCCGATCGGGCTCTACGCCCCGACCAGCCGCTTCGGGCCGCCCGAAGCCTTCGCCAACTTCGTCGACCGCTGCCATGCGGCCGGGCTCGGGGTGATCATCGACTGGGTACCGGCCCACTTCCCGACCGACGCGCACGGCCTCGCCCGCTTCGACGGCACCGCGCTCTACGAGCATGAGGATCCGCGCCTCGGCTTCCACCGCGACTGGAACACCCTCATCTACAATTTCGGCCGCACCGAGGTCCGCAACTTCCTGATCGCCAACGCGCTCTACTGGATGGACCGCTTCCACATCGACGCGCTCCGCGTCGACGCCGTCGCCTCGATGCTCTATCTCGACTATTCGCGGAACGCCGGCGAATGGATCCCCAACGTCTTCGGCGGCCGCGAGAACCTCGAGGCGATCGCCTTCCTGCGCGAGATGAACACCCTCACGTTCGGCGAGCATCCGGGATCGACGACGTTCGCGGAAGAGTCGACGGCGTGGCCGCAGGTCTCGCGCCCGGTCGATGGCGGCGGCCTCGGCTTCGGCTACAAGTGGAACATGGGGTGGATGCACGACACGCTCGAATACATGCGCCACGAGCCGGTGCACCGGCGCCATCACCACCACCAGATGACTTTCGGCATCCACTACGGCTTCACCGAGAACTTCGTCCTGCCGCTCAGCCACGACGAGGTCGTCCACGGCAAGGGCTCGCTCCTCGACAAGATGCCCGGCGACCGCTGGCAGAAGTTCGCCAACCTCCGCGCCTATTTCGGCTTCATGTGGACCCATCCGGGCAAGAAGCTCCTCTTCATGGGCGGCGAGTTCGCGCAAGGGCGCGAATGGGACTACCGCCAGTCGCTCGACTGGCGCCTCCTCGCCGACCCGGCGCATCGGCAGGTCCAGGACCTCGTCCGCGACCTCAACCGCCTCTACCGGACGCTTCCCGCGCTCCACGTGCGGGACTGCGATTCCGCCGGCTTCGCGTGGATCGACGTCGGCGACGCCGACAACAGCGTCCTCACCTTCGTCCGCTACGGCGGCGAGAGCGATCCGCCGGTTCTGGTGGTCTGCAACTTCACGCCCGTGGTCCGCGAGGGCTTCCGCCTCGGCCTGCCGCGGGCGGGCCACTGGGCGGAGCTGCTCAACACCGACGCCGCGCTCTATGGCGGCTCGGACGTCGGCAATCCCGGCGGGCTCCGGTCCGAGCCGCTGCCCTGGAACGGACAGCCGCAATCGGCCGTTCTCCGCCTGCCGCCGCTCGCGACGACCCTGTTCGTGCATGAGGGATAGACGGCGGACGCCATTCCGCCCCACCATCGCACCGGCCGGCACCGCCGCGCCGGCAGCAACGCGGACGAAGGCCGCAGATCCGATATGAGCAAGCTGCGCGTCGAGCCGGGCAACGCCTATCCCCGCGGCGCGACCTGGGACGGGGGCGGGGTCAACTTCGCGCTGTTCTCGGCCAATGCCACCAAGGTCGAGCTCTGCCTGTTCGACGGCAAGGGCCGGCGCGAGACCGACCGGATCCCGCTCCCCGAGTTCACCCACGAGGTCTGGCACGGCTACTTCCCGGACCTCCGTCCCGGGCAGCTCTACGGCTACCGCGTCCACGGACCCTACGAGCCCGCCGCCGGACATCGCTTCAATCCGCACAAGCTGCTCATCGACCCGTATGCGAAGGCGCTCCACGGCGACATCAAGTGGCACGACGCGCTGTTCGGCTATCGCGTCAGCTCGGCCCGCGGGGACCTCCTTCCCGACCGCCGCGACTCGGCATTCGTCATCCCCAAATGCGTCGTCGTCGACCCGGCGCCCAGCCCCGGCCGGCCGCTCCGCCACAAGTGGGCCGACACGATCATCTACGAAGCGCACGTGAAGGGCATGACGGCGCAGAACCGGCACCTCCCGGAGCGCCTCCGCGGCACCTTCGCCGGCCTTGCCGATCCGCGCGTCATCGAGCACTTCGTCAAGCTCGGCGTCACGGCCGTCGAGCTGATGCCGGTCCAGGCCTTCTTCGACGACCGCTACCTGGTGGAGAAGAAGCTCCGCAACTACTGGGGCTACAACACGGTCAACTACTTCTCGCCGGCGCCGCGCTACTTCTCTCCCGGCGGGGGCCACCAGGAGCTCCAGGTGATGGTCCGGCGGCTGCACGAGGCCGGGCTCGAGGTCATCCTCGACGTCGTCTACAACCACACCGCCGAGGGCAACCACCTCGGGCCGACGCTCTCCTTCCGCGGCATCGACAATGCGAGCTACTACCTGCTCGCCGAGGACCGCCGCTACTACTTCGACACCACCGGCTGCGGCAATACGGTCAACCTCCGCCATCCGCGGGTGCTGCAGATGGTGATGGATTCGCTCCGCTACTGGGTCGAGACCTGCCAGATCGACGGCTTCCGCTTCGACCTCGCGAGCTCGCTGGCCCGCGAATACGACCATTTCGACCCGAACGCCGTCTTCCTCGACGCGGTGCGGCAGGACCCGGTGCTGCAGCGGGTGAAGATGATCGCGGAGCCCTGGGACCTCGGCGCCAACGGCTACCAGCTCGGCAATTTCCCGCCCGGCTGGGCCGAGTGGAACGGCCGCTACCGCGACGACATGCGCTCGTTCTGGAAGGGCGACGGCGGCCAGCTTCCCGGCTTCGCCCGCGGCATGCTCGGCTCCGCCGACCTCTTCGACCGCCACGGACGGAAGCCGTGGGCGAGCGTCAACTTCGTCACCGCCCACGACGGCTTCACGCTGATGGACCTGTGGTCCTACAACCACAAGCACAACGAGGCGAACCTCGAGGACAACCGCGACGGCCACGACGACAACCGGAGCTGGAACTGCGGCGTCGAGGGGCCGACCGAGGACGCCGGGGTGCTCGATCTCCGCGACCGGCTGCGGCGTGCGACGATGGCGACGCTCCTCCTCTCGCAGGGAACGCCGATGATCCTCCAGGGCGACGAGGTCGGCCACAGCCAGGACGGCAACAACAATGCCTACTGCCAGGACAACCCGATGACCTGGCTGAAGTGGGATGGCCTCCCGGACCGCGATGCGGCGTTCCGGGCGTTCGTCGCCGGGCTGATCGCCCTGCGCAAGCGCTACCCGCTGCTCCGCGAGCGCAATTTCCTCCATGGCCGGGCGATCGACGGCGACGGTACCCGCGACGTGGTCTGGCTGCGCCCCGACGGCCGGGAGATGGACGACGCCTCGTGGGGGGACGGCAATGCGCGGGTGATCGGCCTCCTCCTCCGCGACGCGACCGACCGGCTGCTGATCCTCGCCAGCGCCTGGCACGACCCGGTGCCGTTCACGCTGCCGCAGGAGGGCGCGTGCTCCTGGCGGCTGCAGGTCGACAGCGGCCGCGGCGTCGTCGACCCCGGCGAGGACCCGGTCCCGGGCGGGGCGGTGGTCTCGCTCGAGGGGCGGAGCCTCCTGCTCCTTGCCTGCGAGGAAGGCTGAGCGTGTCCGACGGCCTCGATCGTCTGGCGGCGGAGGCCGGCATCGTCCGGCGCTATACGGCGCTCACGGGCGAGACGGTCCACGTCTCCGACGATGCCGTGCGGGCCCTCCTCGGCGCCATGGGCATCCCCTGCCGCGACGAGCGCGCCGTGGCCGAGAGCCTCGCCGCGCTCCGGCCGCTGCCCCACGGGCCGTTCTCGGTTCCCGACGGCGTCCGGTGCCACATGCCGGACTGGCTCGCCGAGGGCCGGGCCTGGGGCATCACGTGCCAGCTCTACGGGTTGCGCTCGGCGCGCAACTGGGGCATCGGCGATTTCGAGGATCTCGCCCGGCTCGCCGAGATCGCCGCCGGGGCAGGTGCCGACTTCCTCGGCGTCAACCCGCTGCACGCCCTTCTCCTCGCCGCGCCGGAAGGCTGCAGCCCGTTCTGGCCCTCGAACCGCCGCTACCTGAACCCGCTCTACATCGCCGTCGACAAGGCGCCGGGCGCCGAGCGGCTGGGCGACGCCCTCGACCTCCCCGACACGGTCCGCGCCGGCGACCTCGTCGACTATGCCGGCGTCCGCGCCCTCAAGCACGGCGCGCTCGAGCGGCTCTGGCGGCTGTTCGACGACGACGGCGACGCCGCGCTCGTCGCCGAGTTCCAGAGCTTCGTCGCCGAGGAGGGCGAATCGCTCTACCTCCACGCGCTCTTCGAGGCGCTCTCCGAGGCCATGGTCGCGGAGGGCCGCGGCGCCACCTGGCCCGGCTGGCCCGAGGACGTCCGCTCGCCGGCGGGCGCGGCCGTGAAGGCGTTCGCCGCCGACCGGCACGAGCGCATCATGTTCCAGTGCTTCCTGCAATGGGTGGCCGACCGCCAGCTCGCCGCCGCGCAGACCCGGGCGCGACGGGCCGGAATGCGGATCGGGCTCTATCTCGACTTCGCCGTCGGCGTCGCGCCGGACGGCTCGGCGACATGGTCGGACCGGACGCTTGTCGTTCCCGACGCGCGCATCGGCGCCCCGCCGGACTACTTCAACGCCGCAGGGCAGGACTGGGGCCTGTCGCCGATCTCCCCGACCGTGCTCGCCGAGCGCCGCATCCAGCCGATCCGCGACGCGCTCGACCACGTGCTTCGCCACGCCGGGGCGCTGCGCATCGACCACGCCATGAGCCTCTACCGCCTGTTCTGGATCGCGCGCGGCTTCACCGCGGCCAAGGGCGCCTATGTCCGCTATCCCTTCGCCGACCTGGTGCGGACCGTAGCGGGGGTCTCGACGAGCCGGCACGCGATCGTCATCGGCGAGGATCTCGGCATCGTCCCGGACGGCTTCCGCGAGGCCATGCACGCCGCCGACATCCAGAGCTATCGCGTCCTCTTCTTCGAGAAGCGCGACGACCACTTCCTGCCCCCCTCGGCCTATCCGCGCGAAGCGCTCGCCTGCGTCACCACCCACGACACCCAGACCTTCGCCGGCTGGTGGAGCGGGCACGACCTTGCCGTCCGGGCCGGCATCGGCATGATCGACCCGGAGGCGCTTCCCGCCGGGATCGCCGCGCGCGCCCATGAACGAAGGCGGCTCCTCGGCCTCCTCGAGGCGGAAGGACTCCTTCCCGCCGAGCTCGCCGGCGTCATGCGCGCCGAGAGCGAGCCGGCGTTCACGCCGCCCGCGACCCTCGCGATCGCGGTGCACCGCCTGGTCGCCCGCACGCCCTCGCGGCTCGTCGCGGCCTCCCTCGACGACCTCGCCGGCGCCCTCGAGCAGGTCAACATTCCCGGCACGGTGGACGAGCACCCCAACTGGCGGCGGAAGACGCCGGTGGCGATCGAGGCGCTCGCCGACCATCCGCTTTTCGCGGCCGTCACGGCGGCGCTCCGCGAGGAACGGCCGTCGCAGGCGTGAGGGGTACGGCTAGCTTCGGTAGAACGCGAGCATCCGCGCCGCGAGCTCGCTTCGCCCGATGCCGATGCTGAGCGAACGGCCGGCCTGCTGGCTGCGATTGGCGAGCTCGGCATGGCGCTGCTCGACGAGGGCGGCGAAGCGGTCGGCCAGCCTGGGCGCCACCGCCAGGATCGGCTGGAGCGCGTCCTTGCCGATCTCGAGCGCGGTGACGCGGCCGAGCGCGGTCACGGTGGCGCTCCGCCGCTCGCCGGTGAACAGCGACATCTCGCCGACGACATCGCCGGGGCCGAGCGTCGCCACGCTCTTCGTGCCCTGGGGCGTATGCTTCGACACGTCGACCTTGCCCTCGACCAGGACGAACATCGACTGGCCCAGCTCGCGCTCGCGGACGAGGACGTCGCGCTTGGCGAAGGTCACGGCCTTCACCCCCGCGGCGAGCTGGTCGAGCTGCTCGGCGTCGAGCACGACGTTGAAGAAGGCGGTCGAATTCAGGATGCCGCGGACGTCCATGGCAGCTCTCCTCTCCGGCGTCTCCCGACTGTCGGGTTCCGCGCGCCGGACGTCAAGGCTTGCGCCACACCGTGAGGCGCACGCCGGCATCGATCTCGACCCCCGGCCCGGGCCGAAGTCCGGCGCCGGCGAGCCGCGCATCGGCGCCGGCGCCTTCGCCGAGGCCGCTGAACACCGGGATGCCCTCCGCCACCACCACCGCCTCGGCGCGCGTCAGGTGGAACGCGTCGTAGCCGACGTCGAGGAAGAAATCGAAGACGCGCCGGCCGCCCGGCACCGCCACGATCCCGCCGTCCGGCGCGGCGGCGCGCAGCGCGTCGGCGAGCGGCACGTCGGCCGGGTTCCACCACCAGCCGTCGGCGCGGTGCGCGATGCCCCGCACGCCGGAGGACAGGACGAGCCGGTTGCGCCCGCGCCGGTTCGGATTGGCCTCGTGGCCCAGCCGGCCGAGGACGGTGACCGCGGCACGGTCGAGGGCCGCCTGAAACCGGATCCAGTCGGCCTCGATGCGGAGCGCGGGCGGCGTCCGGCCGGTCGCGTCGGCGATGCGGTCATCGGCCGAGACGATCGCATGGCCGACGAACGCGTAGCGGATGCCGGCGGCCTCGATCATGCCCAGGCCACGACAGGGTGGAGCCGGAGGGCTATCGGCACTGTCCTATTGTCTGATAAAAGGCGGCGAAGTCGTTTTCGCGAGCCGCATCGATGCTGACGCTGAGCCCGACGGCGCTGTTTGGCGCGAACCGCAAGCGAAATCTCTTCGCCCATGTCGTCGAGGAGCTCGGCAGCCGCATCATCCGCGGCGACCTGAAGCCGGGCGACCCGATCCCCAACGAGGCGGATCTCGGCCGCGAGTTCGGCGCCAGCCGTTCCGTGATCCGCGAGGCGGTGAAGTCGCTCGCGGCCAAGGGCCTCCTCGAATCGCGCACCCGGACGGGAATCCGCGTGCTGCCCTCGGGCGAGTGGAACCTCCTCGACATCGACGTGCTCGGCTGGCGCTACGTCGCGATGGAGCCGCGGGCCTTCTATCGCGAGCTGTTCGAGATCCGGCGCATGATCGAGCCCGAGGCCTCGGCGCTGGCCGCGGAGCGGGCGAGCGCGGAGGACGTGGCGGCGATCGAGAAGGCCTTCGCGGTCATGGCGCAGGCCGAGGCGGACCAGACCACGGACGAGGCGATCCTCGCCGACCTCGACTTCCACCGCGCGATCCTCGCCGCCGCGCACAACGACCTCCTCCTCCAGATGGGCAAGCTGATCGGCGTCGGGCTCCTCGTCAGCTATCGCCTGTCGCCGGACCAGTACACGCTGTTCGTCGGCCGCCACCGGGACGTGCTCGACGCCATCCGCCGGCGGCGCCCCGGCGCGGCGCGCGCGGGGATGGAGCGGCTGCTCGGCGAGACGCGGGGCTATCTCGATGGGCATCTGGATGGCGATCCCGGCGGCGGCGCCGGCTAGTCGACGCGGCGGATCTGGCGGTTGTAGACCGCGGCAAGGCCGGCCTGGGCGTCAGGATAGCCGGTCTGCGCCGCCGCCTCGAAGATCCGCTTGGCGTCGGCGAGCCGGCCGAGCTTGTAGTAGGACCAGCCGCGGAGGACCATGAGGTCGTTCTGCTCCGGCGCCAGCCGGGCGCGTTCGTCGAGCGCGAGGATCGCCTCGATGTAGCGTCCGTCCGTATAGGCCGCGGTGGCCTGCTGGCTGAGGATGGTCAGGTTGAGCTCGGCCTGGTTCTTCTTCGGCATCGGCGCCGCCGCCGCCGCGACCCAGGCGCGATCGGTGACCCCGGAGCGGAGGTTGGCCAGCGACGCGCCGTAGGCGGCGTCGCCGCGGGTCTTGACGCTGCTCGAGCCGAGCGCGACGTCGAAGGCCTCCGCGGCCTCGGCCGGCCGGTTGAGGTCCATCAGGCACCAGCCGCGGCTGAGGGCGGCCGAGGGCGAGAGGGAGCGCGTCGGCGTCGACAGCGTGCCGCAGTTCGCCCCCCTGGCGCCGCCGCCGCCCGACGCGACGACGGTGGGCCGCTGCACGTATTGCTCCGCGTAGGCCTCAGGCGGGACATAGCGCCGGTCGACGTCGGTGGGCTCGACGTAGGACTGCGGCGCGACGGCGGGACGGCTGACATAGGGCTGGTCGAGATAGGGCTGCTGGGCGCGCGGCTGGCTC
>Ga0182738_1001846_pt1 | contig 25743 bp, 12 predicted proteins | sample eDN5th30CBELigMG_FD_128876 | JGI IMG/M metagenome (GOLD analysis project Ga0182738, IMG submission 128876) | Enriched Miracle-Growth compost microbial communities from Emeryville, California, USA - eDNA 5th pass 30_C BE-Lig MG (version 2)... ...
GAAGCTTTTTCAGTTTTTAATCTCTCGAACTCAAATTTCCAGTGAAGCAAATGAAATTTTATCAAGAAAATAGCAGCCTTCTACTTTTAATATCATGAATTATAATCATCATAATAATTTATAATCAACCAGTAATCTGTCAAAGTTATTTTTTGTATTTTTCATATTCTCAGTATCTCTTTTAGAAACACCAAATAAGAATGGAAAGAGGAAGCATGTTCTTTTTAGAAAGGAACAATGACTTCTCTCTCTATGAGAATGGTGTTCAAGTATCTGTTAAATTGTGTTGAAATTAAAAAAAATAATCGCTTCTCAGTTTTAGATTCAGATTTATATTAGTGATTGGTTATTTAGAGCTTTTCTCACCATATCCTTCAATCTGAATTTTTCATTTTAGAAATAAATTTCCTTGTCATTTTAGTAGCTTTTCCTCCAAAGAAAATCCTGGTTTTTTTTGACAATTTTCTTTGAAAAGAAAAAGTGCATTTTTTCTAAATTTCAACTTTCCTCTTGGTTAACTTCTTCTTCAAATAAACTCAGTCACTCAGCAAAGAAGGAAGAGAAGACCTTTTCCCCGTTTGAGTCTCTGATAGTTTTTCTTTTTTCGAAAATTGATCTTCTAGTAAAAATTTCGACAAATAATTAGGGTCTGAGATTTAAGCTCTTCTTGAAAAGGGGGTTCTATGTAAGACCCTCTTCAAGCACCCTTATTAAAATATAAAAAGAGGGCGACGATTTTACTTGCTCACTTCTCACTAACCCAAAACATCTGAATGGGAATATTCTGAACTTTGATGATCCTAACTTTCCTTAAAACTCCAGGAAAAGCAAGATTGTTCCTCTGAGTAACGAGAATCACTTTGTTCATGAGAAACCGCTGGTTTCAATCATTGATACCTTTTTTAGGTCATCATAATCGATTTTAATTCAAATAAATGAAAACAAGGCCCTTTGAGACTCATCTATGAACAAAACCAAGGGATTTTCTCTTGGAATACACAGCAATATAACCTCCCAGACGAACTGAAAATCTGCTGAGAGAAGGTTTAAACAAGTACGTGTTTAGTAAATTTAATTTTCAACTAAATATTGAGCAGTTTTTTAACTGATTTAAATCGTTAAATGGAAGAAAATTTGGATTGGAGTGAAACGTATTCAAAAGATCCTCCACTGAAAATGACAGTTTTCTTTTTTTTTAACTTGTCAAAAATTCAGAAGGAAGTCCTCAAGTTTATATTCGTACTGAGTTGAAAGGCTTTTTTTCGTTTGAAATTAGGAAAGAAATTTTTCGAAAAATTTGTTTAAAAAATGTTGAAAGAAAGAAGTTTTTTGTTGGCATTTTTCAGACTCTTTTTCTGACCAAAAATTCATCAAAAAATTTGTTGTCATCTTATTTCAAAATTTGAAAAGATGCTGATGAAAGTGAAAAAAAGAATAGAGTAGATTCGAAACAAGAAGATAGTATCTCAAGTGTCTCAATCACTTGCAATCTGACCAACCTAACTTTCTCGAACTCGAGATGAAATAAGAAAACGGAGAGCCAGAAAAAAACCCTTTAATTTCTCTCTCTGATTAAAATAGTGAGTTGTTGCTCTCTTCTGAAAGTCTCACCTTATTCAACTTTCTCTTTGTTTGAGGCAGTAGATCTCCTCGGATTCTTGAAGGGAAAAAGATTTAGAAGGGGACAAGGGTTCCTTTCTCGATTCTTCTTAGTCTTGTTTTGAATCAATTAATGACACAATACATGTTTTCTTTCAAAAGAATAAAAAGAAGAGTTTTCTTTAACAAACTACACAAATTTTGTTATTTTTGGTTGTTTCCTGGTTGCAAGTTTATGGCCACCTCATCCTCAGGTCATTTTCATTTTCAGCAGAGGATTTTTATTGCAAAGGATGAATAAAACCTTGTTCTAATTTTAGATTATTAAACTGGGACAGGAAAATCTTGAACATTTCAACCCTTCTTGTATTTTCCCCAAGATATCAAACCTCACTTTAGAAAAGTAAGCAGGTTATCTATTAATTTCTAGAGAATTTGTGTTCAGAACTGTAGAAGTTTTTTCAAATCAAGGAGACTAAACTTAGTGTGGGAAAAACCCGATTTTCGAATGCTATGAAATCATCTTTATTGCAGCTTCTTTCAGTCTCGATCACGAAAGCTGCTGTCTCTCTCCTCTTATGTCTTCAGTAAAAAGATCTTGAGCAGGATTTTACAAGTCTAAAGATCGATAGAAAATCATGAATTAATTTTCATTTTGTATTTGAGGAGAGAGATGGTTTCAGAATCACCATATCCAAGTTTTTCTGGCTTATTCCGAGAGATAACATATTTAAAAGAAGACAATTTGAGTTTGGATGGGCTAGATAGAGAAAGCTCAGGATGAGAAGAACTCAGTTATTGAAACACATTGAGGAAGCAAGAGAAGCAAAAAGGACGCATTTGAAATCTTAGAGAGGAAAGAAGGGGTTTCTATAACTTTTTCTTTGGATTTTTTCCATCATAAATTGCCCTCAAATCTCCAAAAAATTCTAAGGCCCTGGACATTGAATAGATTTTCAAAGATAAGGAAAATGAAGGTTTTAAGGCTCGAACTTTCTAGGCAGAGAGTGAGTTCGAGTAGCTTTGAGCAAACTAGCTTGGCTTTGATGATTTATAAAATTATTGCCTGAAGTTTTATGGGATAAAAATCGCTTACAAAAATTGGCAAAAAAGAAATTCAAAATTTTTTCTGGCTCTCATTATTGGATAAACTGTGAAAATCAGCACAACCCTCAAAAACTCGTAAGCGAGGAGTTGAAGCTTGATTCCCCTCCTGTGAAGGATCAGGAGAAACCTTGCAATTTCAACTATCCTCTGGCTTGAAAAAGAAATTAAAAGAAGAAGTCTTTGAAAAAGAAGAGCTTCTGATTGGACAGGAATCAACGAGTTTTTATTTTTTGGCATCATAAGAAGGAATCTCGCAAAACAAGATGTTTCTGAGCGATTTTGAGAAATTAAGGTTCAATTCTCACTCCAGTAATTTTTGATTAGATACATCAGTTGCTGCTATTATTTTTCAGCAAGGGAAATCAGTAGAGACAAGTTTCTATTATGATTGTATCGGAATGTCGAGCAATATTTGTTTCGGGAAAACCTTTATTCAATGCGAAAATCAACAAGAGTATTTTTGCTTCAAAAAGAGATCCCTAAAAGAGATTACTTATATCAGTAAAAGAAGCGCAAATTTTGTTGGAGTAAATATTCATATTTCTGTATTTTTTATTAAAAAAATTTGAACAAAATTTTTGACACATTTTATTTGTTTGGGAGACGAAAAAATCTGAAATCTTCTTTCCTTTCAGTTCGTAAAACTAACCATTTAAAGTTGGCTTCTCTAACCAAATCCCTGCTTAACAAAGGCCGAAAAGCAAAAGACGTCTGTTTCTCGAAAGGAAAACTCAAAGAAACAAGGAATTGAGATTTTAGAATCAATGGTAGTTGATATAGTTTCATACGGTTTTCGTATAAAACCCTAGGAAAGACTCTTCATAGGGTCAAATAAGATTGTTAAATAGATTAAGAGGGGTAAAATAAATGAAAAGAGAAGTGGAAAGGGAATTATGAAGGAACTATGATGAATAGATGTCAACAAAATTGAGACAAAAATTCATAAGATTTGACTTTAGCCAAAATTCTTCTTGTTGAATGACACTGATTGAGAAAGAGTCTCAGACTCTGAATATAGAGAATGAGAGGGTCAGACTTCAATAGAGATGTTTGAGTCTAAAGGACTTTTCACCAGAAAAGAGGGAGTATTGTATTTAAATCAAGATATGGAGAGTGAAAATGAATGAATGGCGAGAAGAGATGAGGAAATTAATAGATTCGATTAGATAATGTGCTATGATGAATGAGATATCAGGAATCAACATTTTTGTAGTGATTAATTAGAAGCCTATGTTTTAGCAGCAGACAACAGAAAATTAATCTTTTATTTAGAAGCTGGTTTGCTGCCAAGTCAACTTGTTTTACTCCTTGGTTTTCACGGCTACTAACATAATCACCTTAGAAAACGTTAAAACTTGTTCTCCTTCCCCAAAGGACCAGGGTTATTGAGTGTTTAATATTCAAGTCGTTGAGTCTCTTTTTCTTTGGGAAAAATGCTGAAAAGGACAGGGTAAATAAATTTATTGAAAGGCCAATTAATAGCAGACCTTGAATAAGAAGTTTATTTGGTCAGTTCTTAATTTCGCTAAAATCTTTGTTTGCATGGAAATCTCTAGTTTTAGAATGTTATCTTGAAGGACTTTGTCCTCTTTTATAATGAGATATCAAGTCTCTTTTGAGAAGATTTAAACCTCGGATTTAGGCCTTTAGAGAATGGAAAAAAAATATTTCTTTTTTACTTCGAGGAAGGGCAAGGGAAAACTACGAAAATAGTCTGTTTAGAAGAACGGGATATGTAGAGAAAGAGCATTATTTGTAAGGAAATCTTGGTAAAATTTATCAAGGATCAGATTGATCAAATAGAGACTGTTTACTATTTAACTAATTTTTCTTTGAACTTGTGCTTTTGTAAATTGACTCATTTTCACAGAACTCGCTTTCCGCAATATAATGGCTTTATTTCTGTGCTTTTAAGAAAGAGAAAGGAGAGGAATTCTGTGGAGTGGAATGGGATCTCGATTTGATAGGAATAAATGAAAGAATGAATAATGATCAATGGATCAAGTGAGCGGCAGAAGAGAAAAGATTAGAAATAGAAAGATTAGCATGAGAGCGGAGATCTTCTGACAAAATTGCCAATTAATTGAGGAAATTTAATTATTTGGTTAATGAAAGCTCTTAATTTAGTAGTGAGGCAATAGATTAGATTATCCAAATATCTCTTTAAATTGCAATTCCGCACATCTCAAATGTAATAAATTTAAAATAAACATTCAACATACAAATCCCTTTGATTTTTACCAATTCAAAAAAATGCAACAACAACAACAACAATTCTTTGCTTATCAACCCTTTTACAACAACGACCACCATTCCCTCACAGTTTTAGATCCTGCTTTCTATTCCCAACAAACCTATCCCATGAACACTCTTGATTTCTCTCAAGTTGAATACCAACCTGAACCTTTATCTTCAGGCCTTAATAAAAACTCAAAGAAAATCTCTAAGCAATCCAAATCTAAATCTGATTCTCCAAGCTCAAATAAATCAAAATCCCCCAAAACCAGAGCTGTTAGAAACCTCTGGAAGCCCCACGAAGATGATCTTCTCATCAGACTCTATGCCTTACACGGTCCTAAGTGGACTCTCATTGGAAGACTTATTGGAGGAAGAGCCTGCAAACAAGTCAGAGACAGATATCTCAATAATTTGAGACCTGATATAAACAACAGTCCCTTTACTCCTCAAGAGGATGAAGTTCTTGTTTGTTTATATAACCAACTCGGAAGCAAGTGGAAGGATATTGCTGAGAGAATGCCCGGAAGAACCCAAGCTCAAGTGAAGAATAGATTTTATCTTCACCTTAAGGACTCTTTACACAATTATAAAATGAATCCTTTTGCTATCGGAAAGAACGATAGCGCTTGCAGTAATTCCACTGTTGACACAAACAGCGAAGAGCAATCTCCTGCTGATTATAGCGCTTTAAATAGAGGAGTTGATGAAGGCTTTGGATTCATCAGCTACAACCAAACTAACCTTAAAGTTGAGAGACCTTCCCTCAAGAAGGAGGAGGAAGAAGAGGAAGAAGAAGATTTTGGCATCCATTTGAATTTGATCAGAGATACCTCTTATAAATTCGAGAATTTATTCTAAAAAAGACAATGACTTTTTTCAACGTGAACCTTATGTGTGAACCCTTATTTCTTAATTTAACCCATTTTTTTGTTTTATTGATAGAATATTGTTTCTCTATATGAAGTTTTTTTATGAATGATTTATTGTTGGCATGATTTTTTTATTGCTTTGATTGAAAATATTTATCTATATGTTTATCTTTGTAAGATTAACAAACAAAAACACCAAGTAAAAAAATCGTTTTCTATGAAATTAAAGAAGCCCTTTGGAAAACGAGAATTAATAGATTTAGCTTGATCTTATTGATCTTTAAAAGGAATCTTGGACAGAAAATTTTTGGCGGATAAATAAATTAATTCAGCAGCCGAAGACAAAAGATTTGCTTCTCCAAGAGTTATTAATAGTACATTAATAGTCAACAAATTTAATAAGAGGAGAATCTAATCTGAGATGATTAAAAATTTTGATGTTGATAAAAGCTAAGAGACCAGAAATTAATTTTTATTTGATGAATAAATTAATAATGAACAGTATCACAACAGTGAAAAAAATATTGATTCTAAAAAAAGCAAATCGTATTGCGAACTTTTACATATAGAGAATTTGATGATGATGATGACGAAAAAGTAAAATGCATGTGTACCCTTTGATATTGAAAAATAAACCATTCCAAAGTCTTTACAAAAGACTTTCAAATTTATAAGAAGAATCTCTGAAAAGATTGAGCTGGCAATCAAATTCTTCCTCATCATCTTCTTGGAAGATACCATTATTTTGTTCTTGTTGGTAGCTAATAAATCCAAATCCAGTATCTTCCTTAGTAAAATTTTCATTTACGTACTCAGTATCCACAGTAGAAGCACTGCAGGCACTATCTTTCTTGGCCACAGCAAAGGGATTTATCTTGAAATTTGCCAAAGAGTCTTTGAGATGGAGATAGAATCTATTTTTGACTTGGGCCTGGGTTCTTCCGGCCATTTGCCCGGCAATCTGCTTCCACTTGGTGCCAAATTGATAATACAAGGCAATAAGTTGTTCGTCTTCTTCTTGAGAGAAAGGCTCATTTTTAATATTAGGTCTGAGATTATTAATATATCTATCTCTGACTTGTTTACAGGTTCTATCACCAATAAGTCTTCCAATAAGGGTCCATTTAGGGCCATGCTCAGCGTAAAGCTTGAGAAGAAGCTCATCTTCATGAGCTTTCCAGAGGTTTCTCACGGCTCTTGTCTTGGTGTTTTCAGAGGGAGAAGCCTCTTTTTTGGATTTTTTGGTGATTTTTTTGGAGGCTTTGATGACTCCTGAGTCGATTTGGGGAGTGGCTTGGTTGTAGTCAGTGTCGGTTTCGTTGGAAAGATAGTCAATGCAATCTTGTTGGAAAGGCTCGAAATCGAGGTTTTTCAGGAAGAGATTGTGGTTGAAGGTGTATTGGTCGAAAGCGAAATAGTTTGGTTGCTCCATTTTTTGTAGAGAAGGGATATATGAGGATGATGTATAAAAGTGTTAATTTGTGATTTATTAAATTAAAAGAGAGCGGCTTGCTGTTATAAAGATTGATTAATCTAATCTGAACTTACACATTGCTACTAAAAACGGTCTTTAATAATATCAGAAAATTAAAGTACATGGGAAATTTTATTTAACCCCATTAATTGGCCAATTTATCTCGGAATAACTCAGCCCTTTTGATTCTTTTGCTAGCTGATATTAATTTGAATGTACTCTCTCACATTTTCTTACATTAACTGATTAATATGATCTTGCTAGCCCCTTTTTCAAATAACGCGAGATCTGAACTCAAGATTTTGAACTAACGGCTTGAAAGAGCTTATATTTAAGAGTTAATTTACCTTCCAATGCGTTCAAACTGGAAAGGAAGAGCTATAATTAGAAGGAGCCAGGAGTTAATGAATATGGTGGTGGAAATATGAAGAAAGGGATATTTCTATAAAGAAGAATGTCTTTGAATTTTGAATAGAGAATTTAATTTTATGGTGACTTCTTAGGGAGTGACTTTTACATATTAATACATGTCAAAATTGGTTTTCAAAGACATGACTTTATTTAGGAGCGACTTGAAGATCTCAAAGAGGACATCAATGAAGAGGAAAGGTATAATCCCCTAGCCAGCGAAAGATGATGGAGAGAAGATGAAGGGTTAAATGGATGAAGGAAAAAGCCAATTGAAGGAGGTGAATGGGGCATTAATTCAGAAGGCGATTAAATTGATAAAAAACTTCCAATTAGTTAGAGCCTTGTTTTTTTTTAATGTGAATATTTGAAGGCAATCAATGAAACTGTTAATTTTTGACTAAGAGGGAGAAAGGAATGTTTCTATCTGGCCTTGTAGTCTTTTACTATTGATGAAAAATCGACTGGGACACCTCTTTCTATGCCATGAAAACTTCAAGGGAATATTTTAAAAGAAGAAATAATAGATCAATTTGGAGAGAAAGGGGAGATTTTAGAGATTTGGCTATGTTGAGTTTTGACAATTTTCTGAGTTCGTTTATAGAGAGGCTATAAAAAATCCGGGTTAGGGGAGTCCTCAATGAGAGGAAGGGTCCTTTTTTGTCATTCTTGAGTACAAATTTATATTTTAAAAACTGATAAAAATTATGAGGTTTCAGAGAACCCCATGGGATTTTTGGGGTCAAAGTTTTCTGAGCTGAAGGTTTCACCTAGATTTTTTTGAAGAAGCCCCTTAGTTTGCCATTTTGGACACTCAAAGGCAAAATAAATTTGAAGAATCAATTTATTCCAGTTCTCTCGACCACTGAACCCCGCTCTTTTAGAAAAACCTGAATTTTTTAATGATATGGAAATCAGACTTTGAGCTTTTTGAAATTTTTGAAAAAGAGGACGTTTTGAAGGAAGTCGTCAAGAAGAGATTAGGGAAATTCAAAACTTACTGACTTTTCAGTAAAGGATGTCCTCTAAAAAAAGAAAATCGGACTTTTACATTTTATTATCTCTTTAAGGTTTGATTTGAGGAATGGTTGAGAAATCCTCAGACTCTATAGAAAATTAAACTTAATCATGGCCAGTGTACACTAAACTGGAGGCAGTAGAGCATATTACAATCTTGGATTTTCACAGGGTATTGAGAGTTTTTACTGATCAAGAAGGGAGTAAAAAAGATGACAAGAAAGCAAGACATTAATAAAAATGTTTGCATTATTCGTCTGAAAAGCAAGTTTAATTGACGTTAATTTTTATCGAAAATTTCCTTTTTATTTTTATTAAATTAGAGAAGGTGGCAATCCAACTACCTTCTACGCTTTTCTTCTGACGATTCAACTTGTCATGCTTTTATGACCTAAATATCCTGAAAAACAGTTTGGGAGGTTTTCTTGCCTCTTAATCTGGAGGGAAGTGGTATTTTCCCCCATTTTGTTGCAAAAAATCTTTAGTATAAAAACGGGAAGCAGCTTCATTTGGAAAGAGAATTGAAGGGAAGGACGAGCAGGCTTTCTTAACAATTGAAGGAAAAAGAAAGGGCTCTCCAGATTTGTGGGAATTCAGGTGGATTTGAGTCATGAAAAGATTGAAATTTTAAGGCTGAGATTTAACCATTTTTGAGCTATGAATGACGATCCTTGTCGGATTATTGAATGACTAATCTCTGCAGGCTCCCTTTCAAAGACCCTGAAAGAAACAAAAAACTTGGAAAAATCCCTCTTTTCTAAAGGAAGGTGTCTGTATTTTATATTTGGGAGGGATTTGAGAGATTAAGAGGGAAGGGGCTCAACGGGACTTTACACGAAAATACAGTGGGAAAATTCACAATTGACTTTTAAATTTTAAGACAAGCAAGATTCAAATTAAGCCAGTCAAAAGAGTTAAATTTGCCAAAAGGAAAAGATTAAAGCAGATTTTAACACTTAATTTGCCGGAATAATTCAGTACTCAAATTCACCATTGAAATCTGAAAAAAAAAAAGGTTTTGGAACTCCTAATCAGCAAAGTCACAACTGCTGGCCAGAATTTTTTGTCAAATCTGTGGATTAAAATTGAACTCGGCTTATGGCTCAAAATAGAGCCTTCTCCTTCATTGTAAAGAGGCTCACCTAGTCCTGAAATAAAGCCTTGGTTTGTTCAAATTTACAGCCTTTGTCGTTAAAATATGATCAATAGAAGTCAAGGCATGGGTTTAACTTAAGTGAAAACAGTCTTACATAAAGGGAGGTGTATTTTAAGAGGGTATTCAGAAGGAAGGTTGTGAGGGCTTCAATCTTCCAGAGGAGAAGATGGGATAGGATTTTTTGAAAGTGTTACTATTTGAGTGGCTAAAGAAGGGTTCTGCTTGTCATTAAAATTTTCTCTTCTCTTTTTGTTGTGAAGATATGTTTCATTCTCTGTATCCTGGGCCTCGAAAGCTGGATGAGCCTTCTTTGGTATGAGAAAAAAAGGTTTGAGGAGGACTTGGGTTGTGAGATTTTTGTTGGGAGAGTGAAGAATAATGGATTTGTGGCTAGATTTGCAATTTTGGAAGATAAAATTTAGTTGTTTGGGGAATTGTGGTGTTGAAAAATTTGAATTATTAATGCTTTTTCGAGTTTGAAAGAAGGAAATGATGAGATGAGCTTTTCAAACGTTAGGCTTTGATTTTGATTTCAAATCGAAGGAATAACTTGTTGAAAATAAAAATGTCCACACGAAAAATTTTAGGGAAATGAGCCAAAGGACTTCCATTAAAAAATCGACTCGGAATTTTATAGAAAATGTCCTTTTCGTTGATATTCTCTTCTTCAGATTTTTGTATTCTATCATTTCGATATTTTTTTATAAATGAAAAAAACTTTTGATTGAATGAAAAAAAAAATTTTCGCCATGATTTTATATTCCATTCAAAAAGATTGGATTTATGTTGAGTCGATTTTTTGTGTTTTTTTCCCTGGAAATGATTTTATATTTCTTGAAAAATATTGCATAATATTGATCACAAAAAAATTTTTCTGTGAGAAAAAAAATTGGTCTTTTAAAGTAATTTGTGAAAGAGAGATTCTATCAAAATTTCAATTTTTTATCGCATGAAATCAAGGGTTATTCAAAAAGATTTTTTTTCTGTTGAAAAATTTCTCACTTATTTGTAACTTTTTGAAACAAAAAATAAATTCAAGTCACATTCGTTTCACTTTGAAAGGATAATTTCTTTCAAAAAACGAACCAGGTTTCGAATTTTATTTAATGTTTCAAAGATTGTTCCTGACTTTGAGAAATTTTTTTCAGTCCACTTTAGAGAAAATATTCTTTATTCAGAAATAGACCAACAAAAAATAAAAAAATTCGAAAAAAAATTCTGGCAAAGACTATAGGTGAAGACAGAAAGCCCTTTTCGCTGTATTTCTAATTTTCTCTTTTTGCTTAACTTTACCAATCCAAAAAAAAAAAGAATAAGTTTTTCAAAAATTCTTTTCTGGAATTTTTTTATCAGTCAGGATAAAATTTTAGAGACCCTAGAAAGAGACAATAGAAGCACATTTCCGTAAATTATATTTGATATTTTCATGTTTAATTCTCTGACCAAATGTTTAAAAAATCAGAGAAGAGATATGAGCAGTTTTCTTAGGATTTGAATTTTCTGACTTTTTTTAAAAGAATTTTTTTATATTTCTTTAATAAAAAGAATTCTAAAAAATTTTCCAAAACGAAATTCTTTCCGGTTCAAGATATGAAATTAAAAGGGGATAATTTCTTGTTGACAAATTCACCGGCATTTGGTTTGATTTTTCAGACCCAAATTTGTTTAACCTTACAAAAATATAATTATCAAGATATTCCTTTATGAAACATAATTAAACAGGATGCAAGGAAGAAAAATTCTCCTCTTTTCAATTACTAAATACTATCACATCGATGCTGATGAAAAGTACGTAACTTTTGCGATTTTTCTTTTTTTTATTCGTTGAACTTCATCAATAATAAATTTCGAATATGGTAAAATCATCTCTACTTCTTGAATATTCCTCGAAGTTTTAATTAATCTCAACAAATCTTCGTACATCATAACTGGAAGAATTAACCCTTCACACATGAAGAAGTTCAAACAAAGCTTGAAAAGCCCCGAAAGACCTGCCAAAGCTTCCACTAATCTTGCAAGTCCTTTCTGATCAATATTTTTATTGTTTTCAAAGTCCAAGCTTAAAAAAGCCAAGTTTTTCAAACTGCTGAGAGCTTCTGCTAAAACTTCAACTGCTTGGTTCCCTATCAAGTTGACAGAATCGAGGTGCAAGCAAAGACTTTTCAACAAAGTCAGTCCTTTGAAGCTTACAGCAAGATTTTCGATAGATTTATTTGTTAAAAGTTCATTTCCAGAGAGATTTATGTCAAGATACAATAAAGAAGTAAGGCCAGTTAAGCTCTCAGAAAGCATTATGATCTGCTCATCTTGGACAAGCTTGAAGTGTGAGAGGTCCAACTTGAGGCTTTTCAAGGCTGTTAAAGGTTTGATAGTCGATGCAACATCTGTAACAAGAGATGGAAGCGCAAGGAAAGAAGAAAATTCCAGACTTAAAGAGGAAAGGGAGGGGAATGTTTGCAATTGCAAAAGAGAGTTTTCAATGGTGCTAAGGTGGCAAAAATGGAAGTCAAGATGAAGCATAGTCAGAGAGGAGAATCTGGATAAGGTTTGAATTAGATTTGCGAGAGCAGGGAGGGGATGTTCTTTCTCGAAAAGGAGGCTAAGCCTTTGAATTTGAGAAGAGTCCTTCAGGGAGAGAAAACCCTCGGATAACAGGTCAGCTTGTGTTTCACGAAAGATCATGCTTCTCTTAAGATCTAAGGTGATATCAGTAAGGTTTTTGAGGGCTTGGAAGCTTGAGAAAAACTGAAGAATTGTGGAGCTTGTAACCATGTTTGGGATTTTGTTGAATCCAGAAAGCGTTATCTGAATCTTTTTGAGGAGAGAAAGTTTGGAAAGGGTTAGAGCGAGAGAGTTGATGGAGTGATTGGTTAATTGCTTTGAATTATCAAAGACTAGTGTTAAAGAGTGTAGGTGGGTGAGTTTGCAAAGTTGAGATGCGAGAAGATCAAGGTAAGAATCTTTCATATTGACTGGACACATGAATGTTAGCGATAAATTGGTGAGGTTCCTGAGGGTCTTGATGCTTTTGAGAAGTCGATAAAATGATTGAAGGCCTGGGAGTGTTGTGAAATTAAAGGTGATAATTAGAGTGGCAAGATTCCGAAGATGAGGGAGGTAAATGGCCAAAACTTTGAAGGCATCGATGATAGAGATAGATTTTCTGTTGATATCGAGTTCAAGGGTGGTGAGAGAAGGGAGATGCTGGGTTTGGAAAAGGAGAAGATGGTTTTCAAAGGTTCTTTGGGAATCAAGGATGAGTTTAAGTTTTGAAAGGGAGGTTTGGTTTTGAATGATATAAGCTGCTTTACGTGTACGTTCAGGGAAAGATTCTGTATAATTTCGGAAACTCCAGGTGAGACCCTTGGCGGTTTTGGAGCGAGTCATTTGAGAATTTGTGAGATTATGGGAATTGATGGTGTAGTTATTGTAAACAAATTGAGTAAAAGGGCTTTTCATTTTTGGAAATGAAGGGGAGAGGGAATTTGAAGGTGGTGGTGTGGATAAAAGAGGATGAAGGGAGAGATTCATATGAACTTCCGAAGGATTTTTTTTTTAAAAAGAAATAAAAAGATAATTTATAAGAAGAGGATTGAGCAAAAAGTTAATTTACATTTGGTTCTTTTTGATTTGTCAAATCTTATTCAAAAATATAGAATGATAATATTATGTAAAATAAGTAATTTTAGTGATTTTTCTTTTTTGTATTTGTTTCATCTCATCAATAATATATTTCCGAGATGGCAAAACCATCTCGATCTCTTGGATATTTTTTGCATTTTTCACAATTCTCAACAAACCTCTGAGTGCTTGACTTGGAGTATTTAATCCTTTGCATTTGATTTCCTATTGATTCCGCATAAATCACATTTAAGCAAAAACCTTTCAACAAAACAAGTCCTTTCAAGCTCAAAGCAAGACTTTCTATGGATTTATCTGTTACAAATTCTGCTTTTTTGAGACTGATATCAAGATATATAAGAGAAGTCAAGCCAGTGGGACTGGTTGATAGCATAATGATCTCCTCATCTTTGATTTGAGAGAGATCTGCGAAGTTGAGTTTGAGCCTTTTCAGGGACGTTAAAGTCTCGAGAGCAGGCGCAACATTCGCAACAAGCAATGAAGGAAGATTGGGAGAGTCAAAACTGAGGCTCAAAGATGAAAGAGATGGGAGAATTTGTAATTGCGCAAGAGATTGGCTGATGTTTCCAGCAGCGAGAAGATTGCTGGAGCATAAGCTGAGATCCAATATACAAAGGGAATTGAGTCGAGACAAAGCATGAGTGAGACTAAGAAGAGCTGGGTCGTCATAGTCTTTGTATGGAAAAAGCTTCAGCCTTCGAGTTTGAGAAGGTTGAAGGGAAAGAAGGCCTTCGGGTAATGGGTCAGTTTGTGGATCACGTTAAATTTTGCTTTTTGTGAAATTGAAGGTGATATCGGTCAAGTTCTTGAGTGCCTGGAAGCCTGAGAAAAACTGAAGAATCGTAGAGTTTGCTATCGTCATCGTGTTTAATAATTCATTGAATCCAATAAGTTGAATCTCGATCTTGCTTAGGGATTCTAGCTTGGGAAGGGCTAGAGCTAGGGAGTGAATGGAACGATTGGTCAATTGCCTTGGAAGAATAAAGATGAATGCTAAAGAGCGGAGTTGGGTGAGTTTACAAAAGTGAAATGTGAGAAGATCGAGGCAAGCATCGGGAAGATTGATTGGACTCATGAACTTAAGAGATAAGCTGGTGAGGTCCCTGAGAGTTTTGATGCTCTGGAAAAGTTGCTGAAAGAATTTAGAGTGTGGAAACTCGGAAGCGGAGAAGGTAAGATAGAGATTGGTGAGTTTTTTTAGATGAGGTAGGTATATGTTAAGAGCTCTGAGGCCTTTATTGATGCAAGCAAGTTTCTGATCGAAAATGATTTCAAGGGTATCAACAGAAGAGAGATGCTTTATTTGAGAGGAGAAAAGAGTGGTTTCAAAAGGCCTATTGGAATCAATGATGAGTTTGAATTTTGAAAGGGATATTTGGATTCGAAGGATTTGAGTGACCTGGCGTCTTTGTCCAGGGGAACCTACTGTATTGTGTTTGATATTCCAGACAAGGTCTTTTGCGGTTTTGGAGCGAGTCATAAGAGGGAAACTGAAATTCTGATGGGAGATGGCAAAGTTTTTGCAAAGGAGTTGAGGAAAAGGTTTCTTAGATTTGGGAATGGAGGGGGAGGTATGGTTGGAGGTGGGGTTTGAGAATGGTCTGCATAAAGTAGTCTGAGGAAGGAGATTCATATCAGGTTGAGAAGGAACTTTTTTCAGGATAAAAAATAAATAAAAAGATAATTGAGAAGAAGAGGATCAGACTCGATTCGTAAATTCAGCTCGGGGAAATTAAGCATTTATAGGAAAATTTTTCCAATCTAAAAAGATTTATTTATTCAAATCGAAAATAATCTTTCATTATAACAAGAATAAAGTCACATCCAAAAAGTAACTTTTGTGTTTTTTCATTTTTGGATTGGTTTGACTTGATCAATAAGCCATTTGCAATATGGTATAACCATTATTGAATATTCCTCTTATCCTTTATCACTCTCAACAAATTCCGATACATCTGATTTGGAGTAACTAACCCTTTACATTTCATAAGATTCAAAGAAATCTTGAAAAGCTTTGGGAGATTTTCCAAAGCTGTAGCTATTCCATCAAGTCCTTTTTGATCGATTTCTTTATTATCATGAAAACCCAAGCCTAAAGTCTCCAAATTTTTCAAACTACTCAGCGCTCTCGTTAAAGCTTTCACTCCTTTATTCCCTATTGATTCCCCATTGAAGATATGCAAGCTAAAACTTTTCAACAGAGTAAGTCCTTTCAAGCTCGAAGCAACACTTTCTAAGGACTTATCTGTTAGAGAAATCAAGCTAGCGAGGCTTTTGGATAGCATGATAATTTCCTTATCTTTAGTTTGCGCGAGGTCTAAGAAGTCTAATTTGAGACTTGTCAAGGCTGTTAGAGTCTTGAGAGTAGGGCCAACATTTGCGATAAGTGATGAAGGAAGGTTCAGAGAGCTAAAGTGGAGCCTTAAAGAGGAGAGAGAAGGGAGGTTTTGCAATTGGAAAAGAGATTGATTAATACTTTCAAGAGTGATTTGATTGCTAGAGCACAAGCTGAGGTCAAATGCACAAAGAGAATTGAGCCGAGATAAAGCCTGAGCGAGGCTTAAAAGAGCAGGAGTGTCATAGTCTCTATACAGATAAAGCTTCAATGGTTAAATCTGAGAAGGTTGAAGACCGAGAAGGCCCTTAGATATTGGGTCAGTTTGTGTATCAAAGTGAATTTGGCATCTCTCGAATTCGAGAGTGATATCGCTTAAGCTTTTGAGTGTTTGGAAGCTCGAGAAAAACGGAAGGATAGTAGAGCTTGCAATGATATTTGAGTCACTGCTAAACCCAGTAAGCTCAAGATGAACTTTGTTTAAAGATGAAAGCTTGGGAGGGTCCAAAGCGAGAGAAGCGATGGAGTGATTCGTCAAGTTTTCTGTATTTTCAAGGATTAGTGTTAAAGAGTGAAGTTGGGCGAATTGGCAAAGATGAAATCTGATGAAGTCAAGATCATTATCGGTCGTATTTTTTGGACCGTCAAATGTTAGAGATAAGTTGACGAGGTTATTTAGTATTTTTAGCTTCGAAACAGTTGATGAAAGAGGCTTGAGTGTAGGATTTCAGAGAAGAAAGTGAGATTTAAGGTAGCGAGCTTTTTGAGAGATGGGAGATGGATCACAAAAGTTTTGAGACCTTGAAGATAGAAGCTAAATCCTTGTTGAATTCAAGCTCAAGGGTATCAAGGGAAGGAAGATGCTTAATTTGAGAGGAGAAAAGCATGGATTCAAAAGGTCTCTTGGAATCAAAGATAAGTTTAAGTTTTGAAAGAGAGATTTGGTTTCGAAGGACGTGAGCGACTTTACGTCTTCGTTCAGGACAAATCTTTGCGCGATCTTGGAGGTTCCAAACAAAGCTTTTGGTATTTTTCGGAAGGGTTGTGAGAGGATTACTAAGATTCTGAAGGGATATGGTGTAGTTTTTGGAAGGCAATTGAGGAAAGAGTTTCTTGGTTTTGGGAATGGAGAGAGAAGTTTGGTTGAAGGTTGAGTTTTGGAGGGGGCTTGGAGGTGGTTTGTGGAAAAGAGAGAGACTCATCATATGAATTTTTGGAGCATTTTAATGATTTAGATATATTATAAAAATGATAAATCTGCTGATGACATGGAAAGTATCAGACTTGATAATGAAGGGAGATGAATGAAAATTTTGAAGAATTACTGAGCAGATTTGACAACTTTCTTATCAAATATTCTGAAAAACAAAAAGAAAAGAACACGAAAACAATGTTTTCTAGGAGAATTTTCCAAATATAATCATTCAAAAGAAACGTTGAATCTTTCTTACGAAACACCATAAAAAAAGTGGATATTCAACTTTCAACAAGTAAAACTCAAAACTCTTTTACAAATCTAGTAGTTATTAAAATAAGTCACTTTTACTATTTTTCTTTTGCTGATTTGCTGAGCTTCATCTTCAATAAATTGCGAGCGTGGCAGCACCAAACTGAGCTCTTGAAGACTCTTTGAGTTTCTGAGAGCTCTCAAGAGGTCTTTCAGCATCTGATCTGATTTATTTAATTGTGGACAAAGGAAAAAACTCAAATGTATTTTCACAAGTATTGAAAGGCGTCTGATAGCCTCTCCTAACTGATCAAGCCCATCATTATCTATTGTGTCATTTTCATCAAATTCCAAAGAGAAAAAGGCTAGATTTTTCAGACTACTGAGTGTTCCTGCGAGAGTTTCAGCTATTTTATTTCCGATCAAGTTTGTACAACCAAAATTTAAGCCAAGACTTCTGAGAGAATCGAGTCTTTTCAAGCTGAGAGCAAGGTTTTCAAGGTCTTTACACGTTAGCTCGAGTTCACTTAGATTGAGATCAAGGTATTTTAGAGAAGTCAGATCAGCCAAGCTCTCAAATAACATGATCATTTCCTCATCTTGGATGTTTGGGAGATTCGAAAAATCTAAGTTTAGATCTTCCAAGGATCTCAGAGCCTTGAGAGCAGGCGCAATACTGCCGACAACAGAAAGGAGCATCTCCATAGAACTAAACTTGAGACTTAAAGAAGAGAGATTGGAAAGTGCTTGGAGTTGGGAAAGCGATTGATTGATGCTTCCAGCAGTGAGAAGATTACATGAAGAGAAGTTTTGACTGAGAGAGACAAGAGAGGCAAACTTGAAGATGGTATGAGCTAGGTTCAAGAGAGCAGGAGCATCAAAGTCTTGGGTGAAGTCAATACTTAGTTTTTGGATTTGGGATGGGTTAAGGAAGGAAACACCTTCAAAAAATGAGTTGATTTGTGAAATCCCATTATTATCCACTTGGCAAAATCTAAGGTCCATGGTAATATCAGTTAAGTTCTTGAGTGAACCAAAGCTTGAGAAAAATTGAAGAATTGTAGAGCTTTTCAGCGATCCTATTCCAACAAATTGAATATGAACCTTTTTGAGGGAATGGAGCTCGGGAAGGAGTGAAGCGAGAGAATAGATAGACTGATTTGTTATTTGAGAAGGATGGTGGAAATATAACTTGAGAGAATGAAGCTGGGTGAGCTTCCTGAGGACATTGAGGCTTCGAAGGAATTGGCAAAACAGTGGAGAACCTGAGAAGTCTAGATAGCAAAATGTGATATTTAATGTTTTGAATTTTTTCAGATAAGGGAGATTGTGAGTGAAAGCTTTGAAGTCTCTGAGGAGTTTGGATTGAAATTGAAGATCAAGGATCTCAAGCGAAGAGAGGCGTTTGATTTGAGACAGGAGAAGAGTGGCTTGGAGAGTTGTTTTTGGATAAAAAAATAAGATCCAGTTTTGAAAGGGAACCTTGGTTTTCAAGAATATGGATTACTTTGTGGACCTTGTAAATCTGCTCAGAGGGATTGTCTCCAAGAGTACAGGTCCCGAGATCCCATGCGAGGCTTTTTGAGGTTTTAGAGTGATGAATGAGGAAATGGGTGACGTGAGGAGTTGTAAAGTCATAGTTCTTGTAAAGAGCTTGAGGGAAGAGATGGGATGAAGGAAGAAAAGAAGAGGAATTCATTTCTTGGAATGTTAATTAGAACTGATTTATTTTTGTTGGGAATCTTGATTATTTAGTAAAGAAAAAGGATCAAGGGCTGAAAGTATGAATTAATTTGCCAAGTTTGTTGCTTAGTTTTTTTGCGTATCCTCATGATCCAAAAGAGGTGTGAAAAGAACACGAACAAGGGATGAAAAGCTTGTGTGAATGGATTAAATCCTTGAATTGTTTGAATCAAGCTTTGTTGTATTTTATACAGTCACAATAAGAAGAGAGTTGAATGCTGGTTAAGGAATGGCCTTGGACGTATCTGAAGGATTAGAAAAGGAGCTGCAAGAAAAAATTCCTTCATTAAAAACAAATTTTATCACAAGTATGAAAAAAAGATTTGACGTTTGTAATCAGTTTCTTTTGAATTCTGAGAAAAAAATTATCTTTTGAATATTTTTGTGAAAAAGCTTTTGAAAAAACTGAAGCCTATTTTTCGGGAAAACTCCCTTTGGGTCCAAAGTTTATCTTCCAATTCAAAATATAGTGAGAGAGTTTTTTTGGATCAAAAGCAGCATTTTTTGTATTTTTAAAGCAAAGTTGAACAATTTTGCTGAAAATCCCTCCCAAAAAATTGTTATATTTTTCCTTCGCTTTTAATTCGATTTTCAATTCAATCAAGAACAGAGCAAAATACACTTCTGAACACTCTTCTCTTCAAATAAAACAAAAGATAATGTCAACAGAAAGTCTGATTGAAACACAAGACATTGCAGCAAACAGAAAATTTTCAATAAAGAAAAAAAACCTTTACAAAACAATTATCAAGTAGATGATCACATCATCTCGATTTTTGAATCTTTAGGCATGATCATACACATTTGAGGAAGCATTCAGTCAATTATCCCAAGAAATTGAGATGTCAATACCATACCCGCAACTTTCACGAGTACAAAATATCGTAATGGAGTGATGATGAATTTTTCTTTTATAGTGCATTTACAAATGATCAACTGTTGAAAAGGTTCCAATCTACAATTCAAAGTTCCAAGACAAAGAGAGTTATTGATGTTGCAACGTAAAATCGTTGAAGATCTGAGAAAATAATATCCCAAGGATTTGTGCAAATTTCAACATCTTGAGAAATTTCCTTCAGAAATGCTCATTTTTAAGGAAAATTACATTGATCTTTGCTTCGTAATTCCTCAAATAAGCATTTCCTTAAGGTTACTGATTAATAGAGGAACCTCTATGATAGATGAAGGATTACATGATTTAGCTCGAGGTTTAAGCCAGACAAAGTTTCTTGAAGATATATGCTTGAATCTCTACAGGTAAACAATGAGAATCACAGCACATTTATTTTGAGAAAAGACCTCAAGAGATAACGGACATTGGAGTGCGGAATCTGATAAAAGGTTTTCAGGGAATACCATCAATCAGAAGAATCTGGTTGAGTTTTGGGCGGTAAATTGTCGAGAAGGAAGAGTCTGGATGTCGATAGTTCAAAGATTACAGATGAAGGGGTTGTATATCTCAGTAAGAGTTTGAAGAGAATTGCTTCATTGCAGAAGCTCCACCTTTTCTTCGATGAGTAGAGTTCGTTTGGGAGGAGGTTCATAAGTTTTTAGGTGTTCAGAAGTTGGGGATAAAGGGCTTGAAGCGCTTGGGAGGAGTTTGAAAGGACTGAAATCATTATATGTTATCGAATTTAATTTTTGCTAGTAAGGGCGAACAAAAGGAAAGAGGGAATGATTTATTTCGAAATAGTTGTAAAAAGATCACAGATAGAGGTTTAGCAAGTCTAGCTGAGGGTCTAAAAGGTCTGAGCTCAATTAAGAGTTTCTTTTTTCAAATGGGAGTGTAAGGGAAAAGGAGAAAGGTTGAATTTATGGGCATTAGATGTACAGAGTTAACAGATCAAGGGCTCGAAAAGTTAGGCAAAGGGCTGAAAGGATTAGTGGATTTACAGAGATTGTTCGTGAATTTTGCTTTGTAAGGAATCATTTTTATGAAGAGAGTTTGAGTGACCCCAAAAAGATGTGAGAAGGTGACAAATCAGGGATTAAAAAGTTTATGTGAAGGCATGAAAGGACTGAGTTGTTTGAATTCTGTTGGGTTGCATTTTTATCAGTAATAAGGAAAAGAGAGTTGAATGTTGGCTAATATAAATATTTAGGTGCAAGAATGTGAGTTTGGATGTCTTTGAAGAATTGAAAAAGGAACTGCAAGAAAGAATCCCTTCATTGGAAAAAATGACTCTCACTTGAAAAATTAGGTTGTCTATAAATAGTGTAAAACTGTACCTTATTATAATTTCTAAATCTGATATCAAATCATCAGAAATTGCTATTCCATTTTAATTGAATATTTTTATTCTTCAAGAAATCATATCAAAAATTTACCTTAAGAAATAAGATGTTAACAACAAGCGCAAACAAGGAACAAGAAGCTCTGGTACTTGAGAAAAGCACACAAATCAAGTACATTGCCAAATGACTCCTCCCCTTTAATTTTAGACGTGATACTCTATTAGGTAGGATTTCCATTCCGAAGTCCAAAATACGAAGAGAATACAACCATTCCTGGAGATTTTGGGAGTAATGAAGATATCTACGTTTCACATGAATTGATCAACCGTGTAGTGGAGATATTGATGACGAATGTCTCAGAAATTTGGCTCCATCAATGGTGCAAACATCAAAAACTGTCAAAATCCTTGACATTGGCAGGTAAATAAAGTCTTTGGTCGAGAAACGAATTCTCTAGGCTTTGGTCGATAACAGATAATGGTTTTGCTCTTTTGAGAGATTTACTGAAAGGATTTCAATTCCTGCGGAAGCTTACCTTGATCTTTACCCCGTATACAGATTAGTTACAAAAATAAACTGATATTTTTCTCCTTTGACTAGACACCAAGGAGTTATAAATAAAGGGTTATATGACTTGGGCCGAGGATTACAACAAGCAAAAAGACTTGAAGATTTATGTCTAAGCTTTGAATGGTAACAGAGAATGAGGGAAAAGATAAGAAGGATCAAATAATTGTAGGTGCAGAGAGTTGGATGATTTAGGAGTGGAGAATTTTAGTCGAGGATTTCAAGGACTTGGCTTGTTGAAAAGAATCGCGATTAATTTTCGAGGGTAGGTAAAATCTAAAGAAATAGCGAGTAATTCTTGTAGATGTCATCAGATAACAAATAAAAGTGTGGATCTTCTCACCAAGAAGATGAAGAGGCTTGGGAATCTTCAGAGTGTCAAATTTAATTTCAATAGGTATGTTTCGGTACTGTGAATTTTACTTGAATAGAGATGGTTAGCTGTGAAAGTATCACGAATAAAGGACTCCAAATTCTTATTGAAAACATGAAGAACTTCAAAGCTCTGACTTCTCTTAATCTTTGCTTTTATTGGTAAAGAAACCTTGAAATTTCTTTCATTATAAAAGGTGCGATAATGTAACAGATAAAGGGCTTGAATTATTGGGAGAAGGACTTTATAAACTGGTTTCTTTACAAGAAATAAGCTTGGATTTTGAGAGGTGTAACCTTGTCACGACTCACGGACTAGTGAGTCTGGGCAAAGGATTGAAGAAGCTTTGGAGTTTAGAGAAGATTACATTGAAATTCACATGGTAAGAAGTTGGAATAAAATAGGAGAATTAATTGAATTATTTAGGTGTGACCAAGTGATTATGAAAGGGTCGTCACAAAGAATCAGAGAAGATCTTGATGGAATAATTTTATTGGAAAATTTTATATGAATGAAATAAAACTATTTGTTTCATAGAAAATTTTTGTAAAGCAAAAGTGCTAAGCAAATTGTATCATAAGAACTATTTGCATGGAAATATTTTTGATTCAAGATACCATAAAATGTTTATCTGACCGATTGAGTGTCGTACCTTATTATAATATCTATCTCCATTTGATATCAGATCCTCAGAAATTGCTATTGTATTTCTCTCAATTATTTTTATTCCTCACAAAGTCCGACAAAAAGATCAAGATTTCCTCCTCTAAAGAATCAAAGAATGAACATGCTCACAAGCGAAAACGAGGCACAAGAAGCTCCAACTTTTCATAAAAGCATGGAGAATACAACAATTAAGTAAACTACCAAATGACTTTTCCTCTTTAATTTTAGACATGAGACTCTATTAGGTCGAATTGCAATTCCGAAATCCAAAATACTAAGAGAACGCCCGCATTCCGGGAGATTTTGCGAGTAATGAACACATTCACTTTCAAATGGTCTCTTCTAGTGGAGATACTAATCATGAATGTTTGAGAAACTTCACTCCGTCAACAATACAATCATCCAAAACCACGAGAATGCTTGAGATTGGAAGGTAAAATCCTTCAATAGTGGAGAATTTCAATTAAATCATCGAGGCTTTGGCTGATAACAAAAAAGAGCTTGGTTATTTTGAGCGATTTCTTGAAAGAATTTCGACTCTTGCGGAAACTAACATTGATTTTTGCCTCGTATTCCTTTGTTGTTAAAGAAGCCAGAGAGCTAATCTTTCCCTAGGCATCAAAGAATTATAAACGAAGGATTATGTGACTTGGGCCGAGGATTACAACAAGCAAAAGGCCTTGAGGATATATATCTAAGCGTTGAATGGTAAACATAGGATGAAGAAAGGATAAGAGGAATGAATAGGTGTAAAGAGTTGAATGATGAGAGAATAGAGAATTTTAGCCAAGGGTTCAAAAGGCTCGGATTGTTGAGAAAAGTTTCGATTAATTTGAGAGGGTCCGTAAGATATGAAGAAATTGTTCATAATTTTCGTAGATGTGATCAAATAACAGAGGAGGGAGTGGATCTTCTTATAATGAATATCAAAAGACTTGGGAGCCTCCAGAGTCTCAAATTAAACTTCAATTGGTATGTGGAGTTGCAGAGAAATTTCTTCTCTTCTTAAAAGTACAAAAACTTGAATATTATTAGCTGTAAAGGGATCATAGACAAAGCATTTCAAATTTTCAGCGAAAGCTTTAAGGAATTCAAGGTCCTAGTTTCCCTCAATCTTTGCTTTTATTTGTAAATTTCCAGTCAAGAAATACTGAAATTATATTTGTTGCTCAATAGGTGTGATAAAATAACAGACGAAGGGCTCGAAATATTCGGAGAAGGGCTTCGCAAATTGGTTTCTTTAAACAAGATAAGCTTGAATTTTGAGAGGTAAGTAATCTGAAGATAATACTATGCGATAACAATCAAAAGGTGCAATCATTTAACAAATAAAGGATTGATGAGCTTGGGAAAAGGATTGCAGAAGATTTGGGATTTAGAGAGGGTTTCATTGAGCTTTACATGGTAAGAAGTCGAGAAGAAGGAGGGAGTTAATCATTGTTTAGTTGTGGCCAACTGATTATGGAAGGGTCAAAAGAGATAAGAGAAGATCTTGAGAGAATAGTTTTATGAGAAGACTTTATATGAATCAGGGTTCGGAACTTGAAACTTGGTCCTGACCCTTTTTGCTGTATTGAAAAGTTTGTTTTATATTATTTCTTCGTTCGTGCTTTGTGAGTTATAAAGAGACATGAAAAAGATATTTGGAGGGGAGAGCCCTTGAGAAAAAGTTTTTTAGAATTTTTTTGGTGGAAAATATTTTTTTGAAAGGTCAATGACAGTGTTGTTGACAGGAAATTTTGATTTTTGCGTCATCTAGTGGAAAGATTTCCAAACTTCCTGATTTTCAAAAAATTCAGGAGGAAGAAAAATATCATAATTTTTTAAAGATGGCGGAAAGGATTTCTGGATTTACAATGACTAGCTCTAGATTTCCGCCAAGTCGGAATGCTTTATGGGCAATCAGCAACACTGACCAAAGAAGAAGAACTCTCAAAATCCAGAACGTCTGACAAAGCTTGGAAGGTTTCAAACCCTGGTATGAATACAGAGAAAGATTTTTCAAGAGAATTTGAGTTGATTTTTTGAATTATGAAGAGAAATCTTTTCAGAGAAAATTTGAATTAAGAGAAAGTGTTGAGGAAATTGTTTTTTTTGAAAAATAAAATTAAGATTGTATCAGAATAATAAGAACGATTATTTTATGTATTTTTTATTTTCTGTAATTATTACCAAAGGAGGAATTACATTCATAATAATTAATGATATGACTAAACACATTGAATAAATGACATAAAATGTTGATTGATATTTGATAATTTAGAAATTAGTTTGCTTGGGAGTGAGTTTATAGATGATGGGATCAAGAGGCTCACGAAGGAATCTTTGAGTGAATTTGAGTTGGTAATTTTTATCAGCCAATTCATAGTTGTATTTCTTCATAAAAATGGTCAAGATAACTCTGGCTTCATTCATTGCGAAATTCTGTCCAATGCATCTTCTAGGGCCCATTGAGAAAGGAATGAACAATGAAGGGTTATTTGCCACAGATTCTTGACTCTTTGATGGTTTTAACCATCTGTCAGGGTTATATTTCTCAGCGTCTTCAAAGAATCTTTCATCAAGATGATTTGCTGTATGGCAAGCCATCATAATAGTTCCCTTTTTAATTTGAATTCCAGCCAATTCGTGGTCAGTAAGTGCGATTCTTTCCACCGCGGTGACAACAGGAGGAGCCAATCTGAAGGTTTCTTTCATGCAGGCAGCCAATGTGCCCATCTTTTGGACATTGTCATAGGTGATGTCTTCAAGAGTTGGGAACAAAGTGTCCATTTCTTCTTGGACTTTTTGTTTCCACTCAGGATTTTTTTCAAGATAATAGGTCATCATAGAGATGAAATGTCCTGTGGTATAAACACCATCAGAGA
>Ga0182738_1001847_pt1 | contig 25742 bp, 25 predicted proteins | sample eDN5th30CBELigMG_FD_128876 | JGI IMG/M metagenome (GOLD analysis project Ga0182738, IMG submission 128876) | Enriched Miracle-Growth compost microbial communities from Emeryville, California, USA - eDNA 5th pass 30_C BE-Lig MG (version 2)... ...
CTCCAGTTCTTCCCAAGGCTCCATCATCATTGCAACCGAGAGTATACACTTCTCCAGAGGTTAATAAAAGAAGGGTGTGAAGACCACCGCAAGCTATGGAGTAGACAATTTTATTAATATTGGCAAAGTAATGAGAATGGTCGATGGGTCGCTTAGACTCGAAACGGTCCTCACCAACGAGGAATTGATCGCATTCGGCTGATCCATAGAAAAAGACTTTGGGATGGGATTGATTTATGACAACAGGAGCAGCAGAAGATTCAGTTTTATTTGCAGCCACTAATTCTCCTGATGCTGGTGCAGCTTCTACTTGAGCTGCTGGCTTATCTTCTTCTTTTTGTTGAGGAGATTCCTTGCTTAAACGTTGGTCTTGTTCAGCAGCTTGAGGTTGGTCCTCTTTAGGGGCTTCATTGACAGGCTCAGATTGAGCAGGTTGAGGTTCAGAAGCATTTGGTTGGGCATCTTCAGTTTGCATTTGGTCAGAAGATTGGGGTTGAGCAGGTTCAGGTTGGGTTTCAGTATTGTTTTGGTTAGAAGTTTCTTCTGATGGTTGAGCTGGTTGAGCTTCAGAAGATATATTTTGTTGGGTATTTTCTTGGTCTTCCATTGCGGGTTAATTTTTGTATTTTTGATTCAAAATCTAACAATTACACAATTTCTTTAGATTTATGTGCATTAAAAATAATTTGAATTTTTCTTTGAAAAGGAGATTTTTATGTGAAAGCTTGGTGAGAAAAATTATTTTGAGATGTGATTTGTGACAGGATTTGGAGGTCAGAGAGAAGAAGAAGAGTGTTCTTTTGTGATTTTTTGAAAATGTAAAATACTCTCAAGTCAGAATTTAAAAAATAGAAATCGGGAGTTCTCGAAATAATTTCAAATATTTTAAAACAAAATCTAAAAGTAGATCATTGAGTAAGCAGGCCATTTTTTGGTGACTTGAGAGCTCAGAAGATCATGAGAGGAAGTTTTAATGGGTTTTTTCAAATTGGAGAAAACAAAACAAAAATTTTTATTGACAATGGCAATGACAAATGAATGTATACAAAATCGGCCTTTGCCCAATTAATTAGTTCCTATTTACCTTTCTTTCTAAATTATTGGTAACATAGGAGGTGAGACAAAATTTCTGGTACTTTTAATAGTAAAAAGTATCCTTGATTTTGCTACTTGCCTCTTCTTCCTCTTTCAAATGTTTCCTATTGAAAAAGATTATTCAAAAATTTTTTGAAGAATTTTTACTTGAATCTGGCGAGTTTTTTATCGAGTAAAGAGTACATTTGGAGTTTTTGTTTAATGACACCTTCCAATCTTTGGACATAAGAATCAATATCATAATCAACAACTCCAATTCCTTGGACATTTGAAATCAGCTCACTTTCTGCTGTTAATAATCTTGCATCCTCCTTTTGAAAAATGATTAAAAAATTTTTTTACAATAAAAAAAATACTTTGATAGCAGACATATGGAGAGAGAAGATTTCTTCTTGTTCTTCAAGAATATAATTGATTTTTTCTTGGAAATCAAAATATTCATTTCCCAAATTTTTCTGTTCATCTTGTCTCATTGTCTTTTTCATATACTCCAAATCTTCATTTGCTTTTTTAGCACTCTCTGTGTAAAATTTTGGTAAGAAAAATCTTCTGAAAAAATTCTTTTTACTTTTACCAGGAGAGACTTCTTCTTCTCTTTCATCATCTGAAGACATTGATTTATCTAAATTGATATCTTTTTCTGGAATCTGATCGATTGTTAAAGGCTAAAGAAATCAATTTATTCAGGAAGAAACAAGTTCTCTACTTTCTCATCATCTTTGCTATTAAAAGCCGCCCTAGAAGAAGAGATTTACATATTTTATTTCGAAAAATGATTTACTTTCCTCTCACTGCTCTCTGAGGAGGAGCATTTCTTTGATTTGCTTGTTCAGCACTCGCTTTATTCTCAGCAACTCTATTTTGATTGATAGGAGATTTATTGGGTTTAGCAGCATTTCCTCTATCACTCAGATTTCCATTAGCTTCAGGAGGTTTTTGGTTTCTAACAACAGGTTCTTGCATAACAGGTCTTTGAGGTTGTCTTTCAGGCTCAACTTTAGCTTCCTCCTGAACTTCTTCAGTATAGAAATTAGCAGGATCATATTTGATTGGCTTATTTGTTTTTTCCTTCAATCTATCTGCATATCTGAGAGTATTGAGAGAATGATCAGCAGACGAAGAACCAGGAGAAATACAAGCAATCATAACAATCCTTGACTTGTTATTTTTTCTAATTTGTTTCTAAATAAATTTTTCAAAAGAAAGAAAATACGCAATGAAAGAATCTCTCAAGACGAGAGTCAATTTAGAAGCTCTAAATGGCACATGATTTCCGCCTGAACCTTGTTTGTTACTATCCATAGCACGAATACATTCTTTTAAAGCAAGTAAACTATGTAATCAGTCAGTTAAGGATAAAATGAAAAAATTGGCACCTTTTGTTAATTTCAGCACCTTCAATTCTTCTAGCTCTGTTATTACTTTGAGTATCTTGAGCTCTTTCACTACCCTAATGGTAAGATTTAGAAGGGATTTTTTTTGTAAGAAAAATACAGCAAGATCGACCAAAAGCAATTTTCCTTGGGCTCTTTCGCTGGAATCACGTAAAATAATCTAGAGAATCAAGTTATTGAAATGCTTTCAAGAGATTGACAAACTTGACAAATAGCGTGAGAACGAGATGAAGTGTCATTGGCGACAGTTTGATGAGTAGTTCTGACACTATTCCCGTATTCGATTAACTGAAGCATTTCTTCCATAGTTGAAACATTTCTTTCACAAAGTCCTTGGATTTGCACCTATGGGACTCGTTAGAAAATTTTTGACAAATTGAAAAAGCAACATTTTGGTTTTTATCTTCGAGAATAGCAAGTTTATTGTGACCGTTCAAGAGATCATAACATCTCCCACCGTAGATTTCAAAGAAACTTGCACAAATATTCAAGCCAAGTTGCCTAATAATGAATTACGCTTTTTATTCCCGAAAAATATACTTGTATTTGGAGGAGTTGAGCTTAAAGAGGTCTCTGATAGCAGAATCTTGAACGCCTTTCTAATCATATTATAGCCAAAATAACCTACTTTCTTTACCATAGTGAAAGTTTTACCACTTCCTGTTTGACCATAAGCGAAACAAGTGACGATTCCTTGATTCAAAATGAATTCAAGAAGAGGTTGGATAGTGAATTTGTAGATATCATCATTTGATTCTTTTTCATTGAATGTATTGTCAAAGGTGAAACCATTATTCTCGACATACTTGGTAATTCCATCAACCTTGAATTTACATTCATGAACAACAATTTGAGGATTTGCACAACTGACGGCATCGATTTCTCCTGCAGATTCTTCCTTTTTGAAAATCGGACGTTTTCTAACACATACGCACAGTTTGAGTTCAGAAGCCGCCACATGAGGTTGAAGCAAATGTTGCTTAATACGATTCTTATCAATCATGAGGTCAAATTCAACATCTCCGGCTCTCCCCAATGCTTCGTTCTCCGCTTCTCTTTCAGCTTTTTCTCTTTTGATTTCTTCGGCTTTCATTCTTCTTTCTTCCCTCTTTTGCTTCATTTTCTCAACCTCATCAACAACAGAACTTTTTGGTGCTGCCTTTTTGGGTGGGTTTGCATTTGCTTTATCTTGAAGAGGAGCAACATCCTTGCTTGGGCCAGGTTGAACACCAACAGGATCAATAGTTGGAGTTATTCCTAAACATTCATTTTTAACTGAGAAAGGACTGGCATACTCACCATGGAACTTTTTGAGTCTATCAAGTCTTTCTGGTTTGGTACCAAAAGTAGGTAATCCTTTTTGCTTTAATTCCGAAACAACTTCTTCATCAGTTAATTTGTTTAATTGCAATTCTTTTTTGCCAAGTTGGGCTTCCCGTTTGTCCTTTAATTTTTCTAGTTCATTTAAGAGAAGAGTTTTCTGAGTATTAACCTCTATTTTTGTCTGCTTGAGTTACTGGTTGTTTATTCATACTATAAAAAGGAAGTCTGAAAATGCTAATTTATTTGATTTTTCAATGTAAACAAGTATATTACGAACCCCGCTTTTGATAACAGGAATAGATAAAGGTATAAAAATATTGCCCGCCTAAATTGATATTTATTCTATTCTATATATTAATGTGTTCATCAAACTTTCTTGTGAATGAGTGTTACTCTTGCAAAAACATTTGAAAGAACTGAAGTGGATGAAAAAGACAAATTTTTGAACAGAAAGATTGGTGTTCTTATTATTGGAAAGAAATTCAACTTTGAGAAAAATGACGAGAAGCGCGCATCATAAAGAAGTCACCTTAAATTAAAATAATCATTCTTTGGCATCCTTTTTATCGTTTTTAGGATTTCAGCAAAGTGAGAATGCCAAGACAAGATTTAAATTTTGATATCGCCAGCAGAAGGATTAAAATTCATGAGAATTTATTGCTTACTTTCAGCGTTGTGTTGAGTGATTTGTTCGAAAATTTTACTGATATTTCAAAAGTAATTAATTGGAAAATTATAAAATGTATCAAATTTCAAAAAGGCTCGAAAGGATGCTTATCTCAGACTTTTTTATCAGTTTTCGTTCAGAATCCAATAAACAGGTTTAAGTCTTCAATAAAATTATATCTCAGAAGATTGGTACAAAAAAGCTTGATTTGTCCAAAATGCAATTTCGCCTATGGATTATCTGAATAAAATTTAGGGTAAGAAATTTTGAGAGAAAACTCTTTCAAGGAAAAATCTTTTTCAAAAATATGATGGCTATAAGGATGGGATTTCTCTTGGAGCTCATCAGCTACTACCCCATTCCAATTTTTCCTTCGATAGATAAATATAATTCTTTCAATAAAGGTTATTTGTAATTTCATGAGGCTCATTTTTATTATAAATAGGAGTTGAAAATAAGATATTTTATAAAATAATTAAAAATTTCTATTAACAAATACTTTTTCTTTCAAGATGTTAAAATCAGAATCAGAGAACCTTATGCCTACAATGTTTATTGCTCATGGCGCCCCAACGATTGTCATTCAAAAAGGTCAATATGTTGACTTCTTGACCGGGCTTCCTAAGACTATTAAAAAGCCAGAAGCTATTGTGATTTTTTCCGCACACTACGAGTCTCCAGTTCAATTGATCGGAAACGTGAAACAATATGAAACGATCTATGATTTTTACGGATTCCCAAGAGCTTTGTATGAAATGACATATCCTGCAAAAGGTCATCAAGCTTTAGCTCAAGAAATTCAAGAGCTTTTTAAAGAGAATAAAATTGAAAGCAAACTTGATAATGACCGTGGGATCGATCATGGAGCCTGGAGCATTCTCAAATTAATGTATCCCGAATGCGATATTCCTGTTGTTACTCTTTCAGTTGATCCTAACAAAAGTCCTCAAGAACTTTATAATATTGGCAAGGCTCTTGCCCCTTTGAGAGAAAAGGGAGTGCTTATTGTTGGCAGCGGAAATACTGTTCATAATTTAAGAATTTTAAATAGAGCTGAAATTGATGCTCCCACTGAGAAATGGGCTTTAGAATTTGATGATTGGCTTGAAAGGCAACTTAAAGAATGGAATCTTGATGAGCTGCTTAAATATGAAACTAAAGCTCCTCATTTTAAAAAGGCTGCGCCGACTCCTGAACATTTTATTCCTATTATATTGGCAGCTGGAGCAGCTGATAAAACCAGAAAAGCTCAACCTATTCATAGATCTTCACAATTTGGTAATCTTACTTATTTCCCTTGGAGATTCGATTAAATAATATTGAGAAATATCTCATTTTTGCGAATAATTATTTAATACCATTATGAAGAGCATTAAAAAAAAAAGTCTCATAGCATATGAATTCAGAGCGATGATATAGAAAAGTTGAGGAAAAATTCAACATAGAGTTTGAATACTAGGACAAAAGGTTTCGTTTATTAAAGAATAAAATTAAACACTTTTGCGGGCAATGGAAAATACAGAAAACACCGAGCAGACAAAGAATAACCTTCCCAAAAGATGCTTACCTAATTTCCATCCTCAAAGGCAAAGATTTGACTTTGATGAAATTTCAATTGACACTTTATTTGACTCTGCAAACCTCGCTACAGCGGTCAAATTTAAAGATTTTCACGTAATCAAGCGGTTTTTCTTGTTCACCAAGTTCTAGTATCATCTTACAGTGGCTCCAGATGCTTATTTAACAGCCAGTCAGACTACGAGCAGGACTTGGTTTTATTTCAGAATCACAAATATCCGAAAATCTGGAGTTTACACATTTACTATCAACAATCTCAATAGACAAGTATTTTTGAAGATTATTTTGAAAATCTAAGATGAGTAATAGTTCAAATTGTTTGATTCAGGGTTGACACCAGTATTTAAAGCGATTCCATCATCCCCTCATTGGGAGACAATAAAGCCTCAAACAATTCTACTTGTATTTAAGGAAAAATATTTGTCTAACGTCTGAATAATAGAGGAGTCTTGAGAAAGATTTAGAAGTGAGTTTTGAGCATCACTTAAGCAGCAATGATCAAGAGGTTTATCTAGCATATACCTACCCATGGAGTTATACTGATGATCAGGTAGTCTTTTTTAGTGTCATATGAGGATTAATAAACTGCTAGGAATTTTTAAATAAATGTGAAGAACAATTCAGAAATGATGATGAAATCTACTTCCATCGAGAATTAATTACATATTCAAGAGAAAATAGGAGAATAGAGTTCATCACTATTTCATCTCATGATGGGAAACTTGAAGAAAGGGAGCCTGTGTTGCAAGGATTATTCCCTGATAATCAACAGATTCCTCGTGCATTCAAGTAAAGAAAAAGGAGAGAAAGAATAATTAATTAATATAGGTTTGAGAACAAAAAGTATGTGTTTATTTCAGCAAGAGTTCACCCAGGCGAGACAGCAGCTTCATATACATTTAAAGGCGTGGTGGATTTTGTGTTGAATAAGCAAGACGCTCGATCAAAAGCGTTCAGAGAGAATTTCGTATTGGTGCTGATCCCAATGCTGAATCCTGACGGAGTTTCTCGAGGACATTATAGAATGGACACTCATGGACTGAATTTGAATAGGTTTTATATAAATCCCAGTTTAGAACAACATCCAAGCATTTATGCAGTAAAACAAGTGATTATGGAGCTTCATAACAGAAATTTGTTGTTCCTTTATTGCGATTTACATGCCCATGCTAATCAAAAAGGATGTTTTGTTTATGGGAATAGTATGGAATTTCCAGATCAAGTGGAAGGAAGATTGTTCCCTAAATTGCTTTCCTTGAATTCAGAACACTTTGAATATGATAGATGCGATTTTTCAGAAACAAACACAAGTGTTGATAAGGGTGATGGTAAAGATAAGCAGGGTGCTGGAAGAGTTGCGTTGTATCAAGCAACAAAACTCCCAAGGTGCTATACACTAGAATGTAATTATGCTGCCGGTAAAATTCGAAATATTCTCGCAACGACCCTCGAAGAGTCAAGTATGTTTTAAATCATTATTGAAACTAATTGGTTAGAAACAAATAGCACGATTGATCCATTGAAACTTGGAGATATTAAAGGAGAGAAAAAAGAATGTTTGGACCCTTATACAAGCTATTCATTTGAAGAAATTGGATTGGGGATTGGACCGGCAATATTGGATCTAATAGAAATGAATCCACAATCCAGAATTCGTAATGGACCGTATAACTCATTGGAAAATGTGAAGCTACATATAGCATTGTCACTTTTAAAAGAATTGAGATTTAGATTTGACCCATTTATTAAAAAGATAAACAGAGATCTCGCAAACAATATTGAAGTGTTGAAAACTTATGTAAATCAAGGTGTTCAGGTTGAACCAAATGTTAAGGCTAAATCCACAATCCCAATAAAAGAAAAGAAAAAGACGTTTGTTTCAAAAGGCAAAAAACAATCTGACAAAAAGTTTATGATGGTTCTTGAAAAAGAGCCCAACAAGTAATGATAAAAATTTAATTAAAATTATTTATCTGAATTTTAGGAACGAAGTCGAAGAAAATATTTCTCTGACTGAAGTTCATCCTGAGGAAGGAAAAGATGAGGGGAGTGAAAATTTGTCGTGATAGATGGCAGAAGTAAATTATTGAATCTGTACATATATATTTCGAAAATACTAAAAGATAATCATTTACTTTTTAAAATTATTTTTTCCAAGACAAGACAAGACAAAAATATTTTTAACAAAGAATATAATATTATATAAATATCTGAATTTGTTATCCCAAAAAAACATGATTTTGATTGAGAAAATTTGCATAGTTTGAATATTAATTTGTGGGGAAATTAAAATTGAATTTTGTCCACAGAATCTTTCAAATCCTTTTAATTCAAATCATATTATAGACTTTAATTAATTTGCTTTGTGTGTGTCTGAATGCAAATCTTTGAGCTGAAATGTTGAGAAAACCCTTCCCATTTATCTTGAAAAAAAAATTTCATATAGTTTCCAAGGACGTTGGACAACAATATATTGTAAAAAAATTGAAATAAAATGGGATCATTTTTTTTGTGAAAAATCAAATTATCCTATAGAAGAACTAAATTTGATATTCATCGAAAGATACTAGGGGCTTATTTTATTTAGAGTAAAGTCTGTAGGATAAATAACTTATAATCCATGTTATAAACCCATTGCTTTATGTATATTGCCAAACACAAAGTTTAAGCGTTAAAAAGTCAAACTACTTATTGCTTAAGGGCAAGACCAGATTCGGGGATGAAGGTTTCGACGATGCTCTTCAATTCGGCATCAGTTTCCTTGCTGAGGTCACCAGTCCTAAGGTTTTATTAGAAACGACTTTTTCTTTTCAGAATTACGTTCTGATGGTTTCAAGGATGTTGGCGTGGTTAGATCTCAAGTGTTGTAAGAAGAGTTGTTCGAATTTAGCGATTTCGGAAGTGACGACCTTATCCAAATAACCTCTGACACCAGCGTAGACGACGCAGACTTGTTCTTCAGCAGGCATGGGGACCTAAAAAGAAATTTGAGGATTTATTGAATTCACAATAAAATTACGTATTGCTTTTGTTTCAAGAGTTCAGTCAATTGGGCACCTCTGTTAAGGAGTTGTTGGGTAGCAGCATCGAGATCAGAACTTGGGGGAAATTATTATTTTGTTATACTATGGAAAATCATACCCGAATTGAGCGAAGGCAGCGACTTCTCTGTATTGGGCCAATTCGAGCTTAAGTCTACCAGCGACGGCCTTCATGGCTTTAATTTGAGCGGCGGAACCGACTCTAGAGACGGAAAGACCGACGTTAATGGCAGGTCTGATACCCTTGTAGAACAATTCAGTTTCCAAGAAGATTTGACCATCAGTAATGGAAATAACGTTAGTGGGGATATAAGCAGACACATCACCAGCTTGGGTTTCAATGACGGGAAGAGCAGTGAGGGAACCAGATCCGAATTGTTCACTCATCTTGGCAGCTCTTTCCAAAAGTCTGGAATGCAAGTAGAAGACGTCACCGGGATAGGCTTCTCTACCGGGGGGTCTTCTCAACAAGAGGGACATTTGTCTGTAAGCGACGGCTTGCTTGGAAAGATCGTCGTAGATAATGAGGGCGTGTCTTCCAGAGTCTCTGAAGTATTCACCGATGGCGCAACCAGAGTAGGGGGCCAAGAATTGAAGGGGAGCAGCTTCAGAAGCGGTGGCAGCAACGACGATAGTGTATCTCATGGCACCGTTGTCTCTCAAAATTTTGACGAGATTGGCGACAGTAGATCTCTTTTGGCCGATAGCGACGTAGATACAGAAAAGTTGTTTCTTGAGATCGTTGGTTTCGAAGTTTTTCTTTTGGTTGATGATACAATCGATGGCGACGGCGGTTTTACCAGTTTGTCTATCACCAATGATGAGTTCTCTTTGACCTCTACCAATGGGGACCTTGAAGGAGGATTAAAAAAAGGGTATGCAAAAATGACGGGTACCAAGCAATCGACGGCCTTAAGACCAGTTTGCATGGGTTCGTGGACGGACTTTCTGGGGATAATACCAGGAGCCTTGATTTCGATTCTTTGTCTTCTTTCAGTTCTGACGGGACCGTGACCATCAATGGGGTTACTACGAGATTAGGGAGGGAGCATGGAGAGATATACCCGAGAGCATCAAAGACTCTTCCCAACATTTCTTCACCGATGGGGACATCAACGATGGCACCAGTTCTCTTAACGACGTCACCTTCTTGGATTTCTCTAAGGAGAGTAAATCGGGGTTATTTGGAACAGACTCACCTATCGTTACCCAAAACGACGATACCGACGTTGTCGGTTTCCAAGTTAAGGGCCATACCTCTGACACCAGAGGAGAACTCAACCATTTCACCGGCTTGGACCTTGGAAAGACCGAAAACTCTGGCAATACCATCACCGATGGAGATAACGGTACCGAATTCTTGGATGTTGTTCTAAGAAGGGTAAAAATATGCCATTAAACGTTCGTTACCAATTGGCTGATCTTGGAGATCTTTTCTTCGAGGACAGCGAGGGTTTCACCGAAGTCAAGCTTCTTGTTGTATGCTTGAGAGGAGTGGAAGCCGCAGGAGAGGGGGACAGCTGCGGTCAATTTGGCAGCTCTCATGCCCTTAGAAACAAAACTCTTGAAGTTCTTGATCATGGTTATTTATCTCTTGATTCGAAATAATTTATATAGATTCAAGGCTTTTATAGCTTTAAGATAAGTTTTAACATTCAAATTTATTTTTGTTCTTATTTTAAGATATATATCAATTTAAATAAGCAAATAATAATTCACTTGCCCATCAAGGCATCATGTTTGAAGAGAAACCCGAAAGCTGGAAAAATCAAAGAGATAAATTAATTTTTTCCCTGCGATAAATCAAAGATTCAAATAAAACTTAATTAATCTTCAAATTTAATAATCCCAATTAATAACATTTTAATTAATTTATTCCTTCATTCATGCACGCATGCAATTCCTCAGAATATTTTAAATTCGAGAGCACGAAACACGTTTTTTGGGATGAATAAAATGAGAAAAATTGTTTTGAAAAGAATTCCTTCTTGAAAAAAAAAATTTGTAAAATTCCTTTTGGTTTCTTGCTTTCCTTCTGGAGAAGAAAAATAAATTACCTTTAAGAAAAATTTTTCTTCTAAATATTTCGTTAAATGTAATTTTTTCAGGAAACTTTCCGAAGAAGAAAAAAAAAAGCTGATGAGTTTCTAAAAACTTTCAAGAAGAAGAGATGAAGTTTCCAGAAAGTTTGAACAAATTTTTCAAAAATTTTTAAAGAAGAAAAATCATTATCTGAGGATATTCTATTGGTATTTTTCAACAAAAAAAATTTGAGAGCCAACAAAACAAAACCTCAAAAGTTCGATTAGTAATTTAGTCAATCAAATAATTTGTTTTGTAAAATACTGGATTTGAGAGATTGAAAAGAAAACGAAAAATTCACTTCGCCATTCCAAAAACTTTTTCAGAATTTCGGAAAACTTTTATTAGAGACTGAAATCGAATTTAGTTCTTTGACCGATATTTGAAAATGTTCTATCACAGTGAATTTCTGAATAAAACGGAAATTCTTTGAAAATATTTTAATATTTAATTTCTACTTTTATCCTATTATTACATTGAATTTTTTAATCTAATCGAAAAATTCTGTTTTCCAAAATCTTCAGAAACCATTCCCAGAATTCTCTTTCATAACTAATATTTTTTAGGAAAATCTTTCTGAAGAAGCTCATCATAACTTTGGAAAAGTTTAATAATTTTTTCAGGCTCCTCTTTCAAATCCACGTAAGAGTTTGCAAAAAATGTTATATATGGTGGTAAAATACCAGAATTACTTTTTAAATTATTCATTTTGTTTGATACGATAGCAGATGATTATAATGATGGAGTTATAAATCTTTAAGAATAAAAAGAGAACAAATATTAATTAGTGCAAATTAATTGTCAGCCAAGAAATCTTTTTTCTTTTCTCGACTATCGAATGAAATGAGCTTAGCTATGAATTTTGGAGCAGGTTTGTAGGGTCTTTGGCTAATTGAGAAGTCAGCATCGTCATGAGTTTTATATTCGTTAATTTGAACATTTCCTTGGTTACTTTTCATTTGAATATAGTTATGAAGTTCATTATCAGCATCGTCATGAGATTTGTAGTCATTTACTTGAACATTTCCTTTATTATTTGGCACGTAGTAATTATGGAGTTCGTTATCAGCATCATCATGAAAATGCTGTTTAAAGGGATTAGGCTGCACGCCGCCTTGGAAGTCGAGATAATTATGAAGTTCGCTATCTGCATCGTCATGAGTTTTATATTCGTTAATTTGAACATTTCCTTGGTTACTTTTCATTTGAATATAATTATGAAGTTCATTATCAGAATTTGCTTTTATGATGGGAGTGATTTTTCCAGGCATATGTGTAAAATGAGCGATTTCAGTTTTGGCATCAAATTTCAAAAGTTCGTCATCAACAAAATGACTGTTAGCTGCATTACTGAATGCAATGAGTCCAAGGATAGCAAGAGATTTTTTCATCAGATTGAATTGTAAAATTAGAAAAAATAATTACAAAAATTTCAAATGAGATAGTCTTAAGCAATTTAAGTAATTCTAATAATTGGAAGATATAATAACTTTGAACTCTTGAAACAATTAAATCAATATGAATTTTTTGTTGATTAATCTCTTCGAGTTTTTTCTCTATCTTGAAAGAGAACAAAGTCTTCTCCCAAAACCAAAAAGTTTCTCTTTTGAATTGGGTTGAGAGGAGATTTCCAAGGTTTGCCAGATTTTGATTCAACAGTTTTCAAGAAAATTTTGCTAGGATGTTGGAATGGAAATTTTTCTCTCGAGTAATTCTTGAAATAGTTTAATTTAAAATTTTTCTCCTTCAATTTTGAGTTTTCCCAAAGTTTTTTTGTTGAAAAGAAGAATTGAGTTTCCTTGGAATATCATTTAATTTTTCTCAAAAATTCTTTGAGTATCCAACTGAATAAAAAAACCGAGGCTGAGATGGAATTCAGATGCCGATCTCAATGAATGAAAATTTAAAATATCTTTTTCTAAATTCAATGAAAAATAATTAAAAGAGAATTTGTCAATTTTTGCGAGATGAGAATTATAAGGAATATCATTAATTACTCAAAGGGAGTATCCTGAAGATTGAGAAAAATATACAATATTGGTTATACATGGAGGTGAGAAAACTAGATATTTATTAAAAGGAGGCTGATAACAGAAAATATACGGCTTGGAATTTACCAAGAGTTCCAAGCAATGTATGAAGCATAATTTCGTGAGGAAATTATGGAGGATGAGAAAAGAGTTTGGAAAGAATACCATCTTTAAGGAGATGGAATTTATCTGAAAGCTTTTATAGTTCTGAAGAAAAGGAAAGCATTCTGATAAGTATGTGAGGTTGAGAATATTTTAGCAGACTCTCAATACTTTTTCAAAGTTCATATAGGAAAACTAAAAGATTTTGATTAGAATCTTTATAAAAGGAAGATTTTACTTCAAGGCACTTTTGAGATTGAAAACTTTCTTTCATTTCATCCAAGAAAGTTTTATCGACATATTGTTCCAAGATTGCCATGAATTTATCGACTTTGATGATTAAATCATTTCCCTTATCAAGAAAGACAAAAACGTTTCTGAGCACTGATTTATCGCGCAAGTTGACACAAGCTGCAATCAGGTGAGAAAATCCGATTTTGCCAGTCTTGACGTTACTTGAAGAATTGAGAGTGCTTTGTGGTTTTACGCTGACATCCATTAAATACTTGAGGTCTTCGATTCCAATAGAGCCCTGTTTATTCACATCAAGAGCTTTAAAGATTCTTGTAAATTGTGTCTTTTCCTCGAGAGACATGAGATTTTGCATGTATATAAAGGAAATGGCAAGTTCTACAGCGCTCTTTTCCTGATAAACGTTTAAAAGTTGAAAATCTGAGGTTTCAATTTGGGATTTTTGGGCATACTTTTGGATGAAAGGGTCACTTAAGGCGTCAACAGCAGAATATCTTTTGGAAGGGTTTCTTTGAAGCAATTTTTTGAGGAATGGGATAATGAGAGGGTCAGCACAAAGTTTTTGACGTTTTTCAAGCAAAACATTCAAATCTTTGCGGAAGATATCTTCGACAACATCATCAGAAGTTTTTCCAGAAAAGGGGAGCTCTTTAAATAACAACAGATATAAGATGACTCCAATTGACCAGATGTCAACCTTTTCATTATAGTTCATAGTAAAGACCTCTGAGGCCATGTACATGACTGTACCGGAACTGCTTCTGGTATAATGTTTGTCTTTGTTTTCAGAATAGCCAAAATCGATCAACTTCAAATTAGAAAAGGGACTAGATTCTTCAAACATGATATTTTCCAGCTTGATGTCTTTGTGAATGATCCCATTGCTATGAAGATAGGCAACAGCTGAAAGGAGCTGCTCCATGATTGTTGCATTAGCCTCATAACTTTGGAAAAGGGGATTATTGAGATGCTCAAGCAAGCTTCCGCCTGGAAGGTGTTCAAGTACGACGGCTGTTTGCTCAAAGTCTTGAAGGACCTCATAGACCTTGATGATGTTTGGATGATCCAAAGAACTGAGAATTTTAGCTTCTTGTAAGAGGCCTTTATTGAAAGCTTTTTCAATGGAACCATCTTTTCTGAGTTTTTGAGGAGAGATTTTAGCAGCTCTATATTGATTGGTGGGTCTGTGGAAGACTTTGTGTATTTCTCCTTCCCCGCCTGAGAATATTGAAAAACAGATGTGAATAAATGGCTTACCTCGGCCGATTTTCTCAACAAAGAGATAATCTTTTTCAAAAGTTTCGGATGAAGATGTGATTTGACTTTTGAGTTTTAAGGCTTCTGCAAACTTGATGCCGATTTGCTCCTTAAGGCTGATTTTTGCATTTTGAAAGAAACTTTGAGACTTTGGCAATCTAAGCTCCTCTGAAACTTCAAGGTCGTAGAAAGAAACTTTGGAATCTTTAAGGGCTTTGATTTTGGTGGCTGTTTGGACGATTTGATTTTGAGGAGAGCAAGTATTTAATGATGTAGTGGTGCTAGAAAAATTGGTTGTTGAGGGCATTTGAGTGATTCTGGTGTCAAGAGAGCCAATTTTGGGATCATTATCAGCTGAGAGAAAGGTAAGCATAAGGGAGGAAAAAGTAATTACTTTGGCATTTAAGAATGGGTTCAACGGAACTCAAATAGCATCCCATTGTTGTGACTCGATTAGATTTAGATTTTATTAATTAAAATAATTTTTCTGAATAATCTGGGCGAAGCTTAGGGTTTTAACCTACTTCTTAAAATTATCCAGTTTGAGTTAATCAGAAAATTTTATAGTTTTATATGGTCAAGAATTTATTTTATGCATTTTTCTAAAAGAAAAATCCTGTTTTGGGCTGAATTTTTCATAATTAATCCAGAACCAGTCGAAAATAACAATGGATACTCAATCATTAAATTTTAATTCCCTCCCAATTTAATCTTTCGACGAACAAATCTGCCCTTTTCATTTTCTCGATTTCAATTTTCCCAAAAAGTTCAGAAGAGAACAAAGTTCGCAAAAGAAAGAATAAATGGTTCATTATCAGTAAACGTTCCTTAGGAGGGACTCCTTCATTCATCTTTGGTTTGAGTTGATAAATATATTTTGTAAAAGTCCTCTCCACATCGGTGACGAGAGTTTAAGAAGCTTCTTGCGAGGTTTTTCAAAAGTCAATGGAGTGAGGGCGAGAATGATGGGGATGGAAATTGAAGGAAAGCTTTCATGGGTGAAATGGGTTCAAGCCAAACTGAAGATGAATTTAGATCTGACTGTCCCTCTCTCTTGATCATAAGGCAGGAGATGAACTTCGAGGCCCCCCAAAAAGATGATGAAAATTTGGAACTTTTGGGACATGAGCTTAGAATTCTCAATGTGTATTGGAATAAAATTATTGAAAGAGAGAGTGAGATTTTCTATATCTAAAACATCAGTCAAAGTAGGAGGAAGAGTAGTTTGGAAGAGGTTCTTGACGGAAAGGAGGAGAGTGAAAAAAATTCCAAATTCTTCAAGCCACAATTTTCCAATCAAAGCAAAGCTAAAAACTTAATAAACCCACAATCAAATTGTTATTAATAGAAACCAGAAAAGGAATTCAAATAATTTTCTTCCAATAAACGAAACTGGAAAGTTTAATAAATTCTAAACTTTTTTCGTTATTGTTGAACTGTTTTCAGTCTGGGACTTGAGTTGAATGTATCTTAAAATGAAATGAATGTTTTCAGATGTTTGATAGAGGGTGGAATTTTAAACTCCTCTAATTAGCTAATCAGATAATATTGATGCATATTCTGTTCAGACATTTAGAAAGACTCACTAACTTTATGTTTCGCTGAAGAATCGATTTGACTTGAGAAACCTCCTTTGGAAAAATCATTTTCTCCAAAGAACAAAGGGGAAGAAAATATTTTACTGAAGCGTTTGAACTCATATTAGAAAAGTCAAGGGAGATTGAATTCTGCATTATCAAAGACTCTAAAATGTGGGGATCATATTCAGATATTTCAAAGAGAGTTGGAAACAAATATTTTCGACTTTTTTGAAATTTTCTATGAAGTTGAAGATCATATCGTTTCAACAATTAAAGACCAGAATTTACCGCTTAAATCACCTAAATCAGTAAAATTAGAAAAAAGGAATAAATCATAGGAGCCATTAATCTCGACTTTAAAATTATCCAAATTTATATCGATTGAGGACAAAATTTGCAAAATAAAAAATACATTATAAAAAACTTAGAGCAAGGAAATGTCATTGGAAGTCACCGGCTCTCTTGAACTCTCAGAGATTCATTGAATAAAGCTATCTTCGATGGTTTATCTTTGAAATTCAATTGAATTTGTGAGAATATCTGAGAATATTTGTGAAGATCATGATTTTTGATGAATAGTTCACTCACTTTGAAGAGCCAATGGCAAATTGAGCAAAAGAGAAGAGAGTTTTGTGCATTTCAGGTAGGAAGTGAGTTTTGTTCGATGCTTTGGTATGCTTATCCTCTGTCATTTACAAGGTTTATTTGAGGATAACATGAATAAAAGTTGAAATAACAACACAACATAGGATTTTGAAAAATATAAAAATAAAGCAAAACAAAACAAAAAGTTACATTGGTTCTTAGTACAGAAAGATTTTGATAGGAGTTAGTGTAATATACAATCTTTTGTATTCTGGCTGAACGTTTAGAACATTTTCAGCAGTTTTCTGAAATCTAGATAAGATATCTAGATTAAGGAGTTAAGAATTATTTTTTCAGATGAGATTTACCTGTTTTTTATTCAAGGTTTTAAGCTGGGATTTAATTTCTTTGAGAACATTTTTATCGATATATTTTTCGAGGACATTATAAACATCTTCGAGGTTAATGAAAAGGTCTTCATCAAAATCAAGGTAGGTGAACAATTTTCGGATGACATCCTTATTATTGAGGTCAACACAAGAGATAATCATATTGGTGAGGGCAAGCTGACCTTTTTGGGCTTTTTGGGAGATTTCAGCCTTGACCGCTTCCTGGCTGCTCGAGAAATCAACAGATTGGAAGTCGTCACTACTGAGAAAACCTCTTCTTTTTGTATCAAGCGCTCTAAAAATTCTAACAAAATTGGATTTTTCTTCTCTTGACATCAGATTGTGAACAAAAACTGATGATAGCACAAGCTCCATAGCTGTCTTTTTTTTATAGACATTAAAAGTTTCAAAATCGTCGGGTTCAATTTCAGGCTTTCTGGCATATTTTTGAATAAACGGGTCATTCAGAGCTTCTTCAGCTGAATATCTTTTCTTTAAATCTCTTGCAATCAGCTTTCTCAACAAATTAATAAGCAAGGGATCTTTGCTTCGAGCTTGAGGAGTGCCAAATAATTCATTTAAATCTTTAGTTAAGATCTGCTCCCTGATTTCTGAAGGAGTACTCCCTTTAAATGGAAGCTCCTTAAACGCAAGTTGATATAAAAGCACACCTGTGCACCATAGATCGCATTTTTTGTCATTTCCTCTCATCAGTACTTCTGGAGCTGTATAAAATATGGTTCCAGCATTATTATGAGTATCTTGTCGATGTTTGATTTCAGAAAACCCGAAATCAATGAGTTTTAAATTCGAAAAAGGGTTTGCTTCTTCAAGGACGATATTTTCAGCCTTGATATCTTTATGAGTGACCCCTTTCATGTGTAAATATACGAGGCCAGAGAGAACTTGTTCAATAATTGTGGCAATAGCTTCGTTGGAGTCAAATAAAGGGTTTTGAAGATTTTGACGCAAGTCTTTTCCTTCAACGTATTCTAAGACAATTGCGACTTGATCTTCATCTTGGAAAATTTCATAAGCCTTGACAATGTTGGGATGATCCATTGCAGCAATAAGTTTGGCTTCATAAATGAGTTTTTGGTTGAGTTTGTCAATTTTTATAAGATCATATCCTGAATGTTTATTGATTTTTTTAACGACACGGAATTGGTTTGTTAACTTATGAAAAGTCTTGTAAGCTTCACCACATCCACCTAGGGGTAAATTAGATAAATTCTCTAATAGATTTCTCAACCTTTTCCAATTTTTTCGATGAACAAGTAGTCTTTGAAAAAGATTTCTTGTGAAGTTTGAAAATGTTTTCTAAAGGTGAAAAGACCACTAAAATTTAAACTTGTGAGCTCTCTGAGCTGTGATCTGTCGAAGTCTTGCATAGTCTGAGATTTAATGTTTGGGAGAGCAGTTTTTGCTCCAGGATATTTGGTCTTATTAAAGTCTTTCCCGCTCGGAACTTTGCAAGATAATCCAACAACCTCATCTTCATCATCATCGTCTGCATTTGGAGAAGGCTCAAAGTGTGCATTGGTATTATACGTAGTCGACCTTGGAAATGCTAGACTTGTTGAAGTTCCTTCCTGAAGTTTCTGCATATTTCGGAAAGAAACAGCATTTGTTGTTTGATTCATTGGAGAAAAATATTTTGTGTCATTTTCTTCAGGATTTTCAATTTGGACCGTTAGGGAATCTATATTGGGAATTAGAGAGATGTGAGAGAATGGGAACTTACTGAAGCCAGCGATGGTAGAAGGCTCTAGCCGAGTAAGAGGGCAACCCATTTTAATATAATTAAACTTGAGAGAAACACTGGAATTGTTTACTTAGTTACTTGACAATTTAATTAAATATGAATAGTTACAAGTTTGATCGATAGGAGAAAACCTATTTATTAGAGGAAATACTCTTGTCAATAATGAGAAAACTTAATTGAGTCACACCAAAAATAGTAACGCAACTTATGAAAAACTTGAGCCAGTGAGATTGGAAAATTGACATGAGAGGGGGCTAAAGAAACACTACCTTCATTTCAGGGGTTTTCATTCAACTCATATATTGATAAGCGGAGAAAAAGTGTCACCGAAAGGGGATTGAGGAGAGATTTTTATTGAGAACCTCCAAATAATAAAAATATTTGGAGGTAAGATCGAGCTCCCTCTCCTCGAGGAAAAACCATTATAAACTTACATTTCGCATGTAAAATTGAAAGTTGAAGCAGAACGGCTTGCAGTTTATTTGATAGTTTTTAGAATCTCTGCGGCAATTTGAAATATGACGAAAAAATCATATCTTTTAAAGAAGGCTAGCCTCTTGCCTTATCTGAGGGAACCAAAGGAGTGGAGTTAAAATAATCAATGAACTTAGTTTCTTCTGCTTGTTTAATAGCAAAATTATCATTTGAATGAGGAAAAAGTGTTTTGATTTGATTCGAAATTGTGAGGTTAAATATCCAAAAAATTTATAACCCTATAATTTAATTTTATTTCTTCTCAATTGATGGGAATTTGAAGTCCAAGAAGCTCTGTCCTCTAGGCAAAGCTCTTGTGATGAGAAGAAGGGTCATCACTGAACCCCTTCTTCTCAGGTCACGCTTGATATTCCGCCTCTAGTGGAGTATTCAGGTGTGAATGACCAAAAGAGATTGTTTCGAAGCAATTTTCTTTGTGGTACAGGTGTGATCCTCTCCTTTGCTTTCATTAGTCGTTGTTACTAGTGAGAGTTGGGCTTGTTTTTGGATCTTGAGCCTAAATATTTTGTGATATTTAGGGTTGAGGCGCAAAAGCAAGTATGGCTTTCAATGGTATTAACTACTAATGGAAGCAAAGGAGCGGATAATCATCAGTGCCGGCTGAAAATATCTTTTGATACAAAAAACGCAATCGTATCTACTCATGTAGCCAACTATGTTGCATGTGTTCGTTAATATTGCAAGATGAACCAAAGTCTCTAGGTTAGAAGTTTGTCACTCAATGATACTCTTCTTGGTGCGACTTTGACATTCTCTTTATTAGGAATAATAGTTGTAGAAGTAGCAGGATCTAATTTCTTTTGAAAACATAAGTAAATAACTCTGATAATATTTTCTTGGAAAAAGTTGAATAACCAGAACATGACTCACTTATGAATGAGATATTTCAAGAAAAATTTGGATTTTTGAAAATTCATTTTCTTTCTTATGAACCACACAAGATTCAGTAAAGTCCGAGTTATCCCTGAATTTTTTGGATTAAATGATTTGGCAGACAGGCAGACAAATTTGAAATAACCACATGATAGAAAGGTTGATTATAAATGATTCAAAATCATGAAAAATGTAAGACGTAAAGAAGAAGATCATGTTTTTTGACTTTTTATTGCGGTTAAGAAATCTTACTGTAGAAATAAATTCAAACTGAATTGAAAAATTCATCTAATTTACAATTTTGAATCAAATATCATATCTCGGTGGAGAGGGAATATTTATGAGAGAGGAAGAAGACTCAGAGCCGAGAGGATGTAAGCCATACAATCTGATATATCAATTGGGAATTCTGATAATTTGTGTTGGGAAAGTGTTTGGTTAAAATTACAAAGCTCACTAAAATAAAATATCTAAAAATTGTGAATTTTTCTTTTTCACATATTTCAGTTGTAGCTCCTATCGATCAATGAATTCTACAAATGTTGAAATTATTTTGAGAGTTATCTGATTCATCTAGGGTTCTAACTCTATTCATTTCCCCAAGATGTTAAATACCGGAATGACCAAAGAAATTCATAATAAATCTTCAAATCACAACCACATTCACCGCACTAACGATGCCCCTTTAATTAGAGACGTTTGGGAGGATAATTTTGAAGAGGAATTTCGGATGATCATGGACTTGATTGACGAATATCCCATCGTCGCAATGGTTAATTGGATGAATAATTGGATATTAATTTTTGAAGGATACCGAGTTTCCCGGTGCCGTTTATGAGCTTGAAGACCATGATATGAATCCAATGGGACATTATGTAAAGGATCTATTTGAAATAGCAAAAGTGAATATTTAATTAGGAAATGAAATACAAGAAGATTAAGATGAATGTTGATAAGTTGAAGGTAATTCAAGTGGGTCTAAGTTTGGCGGATGAGGATGGTAATATGCCTCCAAACATAACAACTTGGCAGTTCAACTTTAAATTTAATATCAAGTATTGAGCGAAAAATGGCATATAATGAAATATTTTAGTGTCGATGAACATTCCAAAGATGCTATAAAACTTCTTTTTGATGCTGGATTAAAGTTTGACCTTCATGCCAAGAAGGGGATTGTTTCTAAGCACTTTGCAGAATATTTAATTGGCTCAGGTGAATATTTATCGAGATTTTTGCTGATTTTTTGAATAGGACTTGTTATGAATAAAGATATAAAGTGGGTTTGTTTTGACGGTGGGTATGATTTTGCCTACCTGATTAGAATGCTTGAAGGGCAATATCTCCCTGACAATGAAACTCAATTTTATAGCCTTTTGAATATTTATTTCCCCTCTCTTTATGATGTGAAATATATGGTCAGAGATATGGAGACCTTGAGACTCGGAGGCTTGAATAAAATTGCTACTGAACTGAATGTATTTAAGAGAATAATTTTTTGTTGGTCTAATTGAGCCCTTAGATAAAAAGATTTGGAGCTATGCATCAAGCAGGAAGTGATGCTTTGCTGACTTTGTCGACATTTTTTAAAGTGATGAAGTCGTATTTAAAGAGCGTTTCTGAACAGAAATATATGAATGTTTTGGACGGGATTCCACTTCATAATGTTCACAGCGATGAAGTTTGGAGGAAGGCAATGGAATATCCTTATATGATGTTCAACAATTACGGAATGCAAAATATGCAAATGATGGAACCATCTTATTTTGCCCAGGCTGATACATTGTATAGTAATATGGCGAATAATCCTTATAAGATGCATTACTATCCCAATTATCCCCCTCCCAGTTATTCCGAACCTAACCAAAAAAATAAAAAATACGATTTACCAGGAAGCAAATCTAAAACTCAATCCAAAATCTAACAAGTCTTTTGGTTTATTCTTTGTAATTTAGAATTTTATGCTTCACTTTGGTCCAAGATGATCTCTCTTCAACCTGAAAAACTTGGTGAGATGAGAATCATGTATTTTTCTTTGATTTGTATTAAATAAAGATAATTTTTTGGTTTATCATTGACTGATATTATGCTTTATATTCCAATATCTCTCCAAAAACTGAACGTTCATTATAAACTCAAACCATCCAATATAGTGATTGAAAAAAAGTCATTTGAAGAGAATAGTAAAATTACAAATTCAAGAGAAATGATATTCAAGGAGGAGATTATTCTTGAGTAACGACAGTAACTTCACTGATTTTACTTTTGGCACGTTCTTTTTCTCTTTTAATTTTTCTGATGAGTTTTTCGACCTTGAAAATGAGATTGAGACAATGAACTATATTACATATTCTTTTCTATATTCTTCAGGAGGTTGCATATCCATAGAGTTTCCTTGTTCGTAATATTCTGCAGCTCTTTCCCTGGTTTTTTCTTGAATGCTATACCAAAGATACAACAATCCGACCCAACTGATGGAAACTAATCCAATTAAGGCCTTCTTTGGAGTGATGACAATTTTGGAGTCTTTTTCTTTTTGAGAATCTTGTTCTGAAGGCTTAGGGGAGGTGCAAAAATAGTTGGGCCTGATATAAGGGAGTTTAGGAGAAGACTTTGTTGGGATAAAAGAAGAAATTCTTCGTAGCATTGAGTGAGAAAAGATATTTAAATATTAAATTAACTTTTGAGTAAAGAGCATACACAATATCTTGTTTGGAATCAATAAATTTTTAAAGAAATGACATTACCAACAGATTCCTCACCAGTAGCTTCTGCTAATTTATACATTGTGAAGCCCATATTCCACACATAATTAAATAGTGAAAAAATAGGAGTAGCTTTCTTTTCTGATGAATTTTGAATATAAAAACAATAAACATGGCTATCAAAAGTTTTGTCATCGATCTCATAATATTCTTTTTTGACGTGAGATTGAACGAAGCCATTTTTCTGATAGAAACGGATAGCTGGTTGGTTAGATGACAAAACATCAAGATGTGCTGTTTTGACATTAGGATATTGTTTCGCACGATTCAAAACAGTTTGTAGAAGACTGGTTGCCAGTCTTTTGTTTCTTAATTCCTTCACAACTCCAAGCAAACAGATATACAATGACTTCAGGTCTCTGAATAAATCGGTTTGACGTATGAGCAGTTCTGTAACAGGTCTGAAATCGTAGATAATGCAGCCCAAGATAACATCTACTGGTTGTCCGTTATGAAGAGCTGTATAAACTGCAAGGAGAGTATTCATACTGTCTCCTTCAAGTAGTTCTGTATAGAATTCATCTGGGTAGCTGATTGGAAACCATTCTTCGAAGAGGATTTTGAGTTGATCTGTATCATCAGTTGTTTTGAGATTTCTATATGTTACGTTGTTGTTGAAATCAGTGTGACTCAGGATTTCTTTTAAGATCATCTGAAGATCTGGTTTCGACATTTGTTGGTCAGGATTCTGAGGATGAGAATGGTTTTCAGGATTTGTTTCCATGAAAAATTTTTGGAAAATTAATGATTGTTGAAAATTTTTCTCAATCAATAAAAATATTGATGGAGGCAAGAAAAAGTTTTTTTATAAGAATGAACAAATAAATAGTTTAAATACAAGTACATAATAATACGATGGGTTGATATTTTGAAGTATATAGAAGGTTACGATAAAATTGACACAGTACGTAAACTCGATATGATGATAATGATGTAAACAAAATAAATAATAAATAGGGTGGTTGAGTGTGAAGACAGGATAAATAGAATATAAAAAACAAAAAGCGTATTAAAAAGAGGAACTAATAGATGAGGTTCCTTTTAATACTACCGGTGCGTTCGGTATTTTCAAAAAATTCAGTAGATACTTCAATGTTCATTGAATTATTCTCTTGTTTAATATTTTTAGATTTATTTTCTTTGTTATTTGCTTTGCTGAACCGTGACAGGTTTTTTCTTTTCAACTGTTTCTCCTTAACTGGATGCTCAGTTTTATATCCACTGTCATTAGATGCGTTTTTAACACAGGTTTTCCTGTCTGGTGTTTCTTTTTGTTCGACATTCATGGCATCTTCATTGATTTGAATAGCCTGGTTTTCCTTTTGACTTTGAATGTCTTGTTTATCTGCTAAAACTTTTGACAAATCCACTAACTCTGGAAATGAACTTTCAAATCGACTAGGGATTCAGATTAGAAAAAGTCGAAAGAAAATCAAGTTACCTGTATAATTCGTTGAAACAGGGTTCGATAATGTCCCAGGAGGTGCCAGTCAATTCTTCAAGTTCGGCATTCCAGAAAGGTGAAATACCGATGAGTTTTCTGGTGCTAGCGATAGCAGCACAAGCAACGACATGGGCAGAGAATTGGTTGAATTCGTAATTGTCCAAAGATAAGTTAACAAAGCACTCAGCGTATCTTCGGAAATATCTTAAAATGTCAGCATCAACGTTGGGAAAAGCAGTTTGGTCGGATGAGAATATACATCCCTTTGAAATGTAATGATGCACGAACTGGTAAGGAGTGATGACTCTGAGATTCCATTCGAGCTGTTCCAAGATATATCCCTCGGACTTTTTAAATAAATCGACTGAGTAGAGTCCTTGGCACAAATTATATGCTTCTCTGAGGGCGGGAACTTTTTCATCCATTTCTGAAAATTTAGCTAAAGGAGAATTAAAATAAAGCGATAAAATTTGAATTTTTACTAGCTAGAATTAAACAAGTCAGTATGACTAATTGTAAGTTTTCTTTTGTGACTTCCACTCTGCAAAGAACAGTATCGACATAGGCGATGATAGTATGAGTAGTATCAGGAGAGATTTTCAAGTCCTGACTGACCTGGAAGATCCAATCTGTGATAGTTTTTCTGATCTAATCTTTTTAGGGAAAGTTTGTGGTGAAAGACTACCTGAAGATGAGGAGCTTCAGGGAAGTAAGTTCTATTGATGTGTTGCTTCTTGAGCATGATTTCATAGACCTCATCAGGGCAAAGGGTAAGTTTTTCAAAGTTTGATTGCTCTCTAAAGACTGTAGAGCCGGTCTAGGAATGATTAGAGTGGTGAAAGAAGCTCAAGAGTACCTTTGGAAGGAAGGAGCCGCAGTCTTTGCAGTAGGCGCATCTTTGTTGTATGATGTTGAGGTGGAGGCAATTTTTTTGGATGTTTTGATTAATAGGAATGAAAGATTGGAAAATATTGCCACCAAGGATGGGAGTTTGGTCATAGTCAGGGGAAGATTCTTTGGTAGATTGA